>ERZ1026882.798-NODE-798-length-14885-cov-31.616723_pt1 | contig 14885 bp, 19 predicted proteins | sample MGYA00380171_ERZ1026882 | MGnify/ENA primary metagenome ERZ1026882 (study PRJEB33269, sample SAMEA4719807) | human gut metagenome | biome: human-associated habitat; feature: organic feature; material: feces | place: Cameroon | collected 2013-10 ...
CTGAGGTCATCCTGCATCATAAGAGTTTTAGCAATCACATATGTGTCGACCTTATATGTCTTAGTTTTGCAAATGTTGTTTTTACGCATCTGACAGGTTTTGATGGGGTTCAACACACACACTTGGTAAAACTCAGCAACAAGGTATCGAACAAGGTTGTCACCGTAGTGTGCCGTTGACGGGGGACCGATGATGATGCTGTTCTTATCGAATGATTCGAGCTTAGAGACCAGCAGTTGGAAGCCATCAGCGTCGTTTGTGAATTTGAACGGCTCAAGAAGTATTTCACCGTCGGAAGAAATCGCAGCGGCGAAATGGTTGAGTTTGGCAATATCAATGCCTACAAAAATTTTCATGAGGTTGTACCTCCCTTTCCTAAAGTCTGATACCATGATGTCCACCATCGATTATCATCGTAGACTTGATAGAAATAAGTACTCTGAGTGAAAAACACTCCGGCAACATCCAGCTGATAAACAATTCAGATAAAGGTAGCGGCAATACACTCCAGTTGAGTAGTCAAGCTACAGGAAAAAATCAAAAGTCCATAGTATCTGAATTGTATTGAACCACGATATTAAAAGAAAGGAAACGTGTGATAATTAACTTCCTAATTATCATACAAGTGGACATATGATTTTAGCAGAAGAAAAATATATATTGAATGACAAAGAAGTAAGGCTTCGCAGCGCAAGACTGGATGAGGCACAGATGCTGATTGATTATCTAAAAACTGTAACAGGTGAGACCAGATTTTTAATGTGTGAGCCGAATGAAATAGAATATACCAGGTCACAAGAGGAACAGTTTGTTAAGTCACATAATGAGTCGAAAGATGCTCTCCTGATATTAGCATTTGTTGATGGGGAATATGCAGGAAACTGTTCGTTTGAAAGCAGATCTGGAAGTAGAAGAGTAAGTCATAGAGCTGGAATCGGGATTGCACTTTATCAAAAATACACTGGTTTGGGTTTGGGACGAATTATGCTTAATGTGCTTTTGCGTGAAATTAAGAAAAGTGGATTTTCACAAGCTGAATTGACGGTAGTTGACAACAATAAAAGAGCCCGTCATTTATATGAAAGTTTAGGCTTTACAGAATGTGGACGAATTCCGAATGCTAACAGATACGATGATGGAGAATATTCGGATGATATTTTAATGGTTTTACAATTATAGGTGGAAACGTTAAGACAGAAAGTGAGAGTGTGGGTTATGACAGGCAAGTTAAGAAATATGACGACAATTTATTTATTAAAGAATGATAAAATATTGCTCTTATATAGACAGGGCGGAAAAGTTGTAAGTGATGTATGGACAGGTTCTGCCGGAGGTCATTTTGAAGAATTTGAACTAAATGATGCAAAGGCATGTGTATTAAGAGAGATGAATGAGGAACTAGGACTTTGTGAAGATGATATCCGAAATCTGTCTCTTAGATATGTTACATTACGAAGAACTAAAGGGGAGATAAGACAAAATTACTATTTTTTCGCAATACTTAATGAGGAAGTTAGTGATGATTTGGTCTCAAACGAAGGAGAATTGAAATGGTTTCCTCTAAAACAATTGGATGAACTGGAAATGCCATACACAGCGAGGTATGTTATGGACCACTACTGTTTGGTTGGGCAGTATTCAGACAAAATATATACAGGCGTAGCAAATGAGAATGAGGTTATATTTTTGGAATTGCCGGAGTTTTGATGTAGTGACAGAGGTGCAGAATGATACAAAAATTTGAGTACAAAAAAGCGTCTATAGAAGATATAGATGAATTGGTAAGAACAAGAATAATTGTCCTTCGTGCAGCAAATAAGTTGTCAGATGATGAGGATATGTCCGTTGTGGAGGATGAATCATATGCATATTATAGGCGTGCGTTGGAAACCGGTGAGCATATTGCATATTTGGTGTATGATAACGGAAAGTTTATCGGAGCAGGCGGTGTAAGTTTTTATCAGATTATGCCTACCTACCACAATCCAACAGGTAAAAAAGCGTATATTATGAATATGTATACGGCACCGGCATATCGGAGACAGGGGATTGCATTTCATACATTAGATTTACTGGTAAAGGTTATAAGGAAACAGGGCGTATCACAGATTACTTTAGAGGCGACAGAGATGGGACGACCATTGTATGAAAAATATGGATTCGTAAAAATGGAAGATGAAATGGAGCTGATCAAATGACAAGAGTTTATTTCGTGCGTCACGCACAGCCGGAACACGATTGGGAAGAAGATAGGACAAGACCTTTGACGGAAGAAGGTAAGAAAGATTCTGCAATTGTGCTGGAATTTTTGAAGGATAAGAAAATAGATACGTTTTATTGTAGTCCGTATAAACGTAGTATGGATACCATTGCAGAGGCAGCAGATTTTTTCACAAAAGAGATTATTACAGATGAGAGATTGAGGGAGCGTGAAAAGGGACCTGATGGAAACAACCACGGAATGTTCCGAAAACGATGGGCTGATCATAATTATCATGAAGAAGGTGGAGAGTCCATTGCTATGGTGCAAAAACGTAACATAGAGGCACTGAATGAGATTTTATCAGATAATACGGATAAAGATATTGTTATAGGAACCCATGGTACTGCCCTTAGTACGATATTGAATTTTTATGACAATAGTTTCGGGTGCGAAGAGTTTCTGCGAATTATAGATTGGATGCCATATATTATTGAATTGGATTTTGAAGGCGATAAGTTGGTTGGCAAACAGGAACATTGCCATGTGCAGAAGGAATTTAAGGGCAAGCAGCGTGCGGATAAGAAGTAGTGAGGAATAGATGAATACACGATATTATATGGTCATTATCAAGGGTGAAATAAAGACATCCGAAATAATGTCATGTGGTTACAATAGAAATACCCAAAAATGGGATGTAAAATTCAATAATGGAAAAACATACTCGTATGCATATTTGAATGTGGAAAAGTTGACTGATCCGGAGGTTTTGAATCCTAACATGTATCGGATTAGCAGAGAAGGACGAGAGTTCTTTGATGTTAATGCAATATATGTATTTAGAAGCGGAAGTGAGTCTTATTGGCACATTTGTTTTGACGATGGTAGTGAAAGAGATTATCGTCGGAACGACTTGCATATTATAGAGTCATGTCTTGCCCAGAGTCAGTCATCAAATGTATTTGAATATATAAAGCAAATTGCAGGTTTGAGTAATCTTAAGAATGAAGAAACTGGTGAAAAATTATTGTCTAAGAAGTTTGACAAGATTTCTTTTGTGGGTAGTGATGTAGCTTTAGCAAAGTATTTGAATCCATCATCATTGCAAGGGAAAAGAACAGAACGCGAATACATTCCGATTTTTCCATTTGGATGCAATAACAGTCAGTATAAGGCTGTAAAAAATGCCATGGAGAATCAGATTAGTGTTATACAGGGACCTCCAGGAACGGGAAAGACACAAACGATATTGAATATTATTGCCAATATATTAATGCAAGGGAAAACGGTGCAGATAGTATCCAATAATAATTCGGCAACAGAAAATGTGTATGAAAAATTATCATCGCCAAAGTACAATTTGGGTTTTGTTGCTGCGACATTAGGAAGTTCTAAAAATAAGAGATTATTTGTTGAGCATCAGGACGCCGCTTATCCCAATTTTTCGTCGTGGAAAACGGGAGAAGATCCAAGTGTTTTGCAGAAGGAAATAGCAGAGCAATCCAGTCAGTTAAAAAGCGTTTTTGATAAGCAGGAAAAACTGGCGTGTTTAAGGCAGGAACTTTCACAGTTGGTTACTGAACAGGAATATTTCAATCAATATGTTAAAGAATCAGATGTTCATACAGATAGTATTAAGTTCAAGAAAAAACTATCTTCAAAGCAATGGATGGTATTGTGGCAGGAGTGCCGGTTGATTTCAGAAGAGAAAACGGCAATAGGATTTTGGTTTAAGATAAAAGCCTTATTTAAATATGGAGTAACCGATTGGAGTATTTATAAGCAGGATATTTCAAAGATAATTACAACCTTTCAGGCAATGTATTATCGTGCGAAGCAGGCGGAGTTGTCTGCGGAAATTGCAGATATTGAAAAGTATTTAAATAGTGTTAATAAGAATTTGCTTGAGGATTTATGCAAACAGTCAATGGTTGTCCTAAAAGATAAACTGGCAAGGAAATATGAAGGTAACAGTAGTAGGAAAACTTTTAGTGAAGATAATCTGTGGAAGGAACCATATGATGTACTGGCTGAGTATCCGGTTATATTAAGTACAACATTTTCATCAAGAAACAGCCTGAATTCAGATGTGGTGTATGATTACCTTATCATGGATGAAGCGTCACAGGTAGATATTGCAACTGGTGCGTTGGCATTGTCATGTGCAAGGAATGTTGTTATTGTGGGTGATACCAAGCAACTTCCTAATGTTGTTACAGATGATATAAAGGTCAAAGCAAAAGCTATATTTGACAGTTTTAATGTGAGTGAAGGATATCAGTATACAAACAGTTTTCTGCAATCCATTTTGGATGTTATGCCAAACGTAACACAAACATTGTTGCGAGAACATTATAGGTGTCACCCTAAAATAATAAATTTCTGTAACCAGAAATTCTATCGTGGTGAATTGATTATTATGACAACGGATAAGGGTGAAGAGGATGTTTTATCGGTAGTAAAAACGGTAGCGGGAAATCATGAGCGTAATCATTATAGCCAGCGCCAGATAGATGTTATTAAAAATGAGATTATACCAAAATATGTTTCAAATCCGGAAGAAACCGGAATTATTGCACCGTACAAAAATCAGGTAGAAGCATTAAGCAAGGAGATAACAGATATTGATGCTGCTACAGTGCATAAGTTCCAGGGCAAGGAGAAAGAGAATATTATTATATCTACCGTGGATGATGAAATATCTGATTTTGCAGATGATCCATATTTAATCAATGTTGCTGTATCAAGAGCCAAAAAGAAATTGATGTTGGTTGTAACTGGAAATGAGCAATCAAAAGAGCGCAATATAACAGATTTGATTGATTACATTCAGTATAATAATTTTGAGGTTACTGAAAGCAAGATTTATTCGATTTTTGATTACCTTTACAAGCAGTATACTGAGGAAAGAAGGGTATACTTGCAGAAGCACAAAAAAGTATCAGAATATGATTCGGAAAATCTGATGTATTCATTGATAGAGGACATTATCTCCGCTAACAAGTATTCAAGCTTGGATGTTGTTTGTCATTTTCCGTTGAATATGTTGATTAAGAATCCAGAACTATTAAATGAGCAGGAATGTCAGTATGCAATGAATCCAGCAACACATTTAGATTTTCTGATTTATAACAGAATTGGTAAAAAGCCTGTGTTGGCGATTGAGGTTGACGGATATGAATATCATAAAGATGATACCGTTCAGGCTTCAAGAGATTTATTGAAAAATCATATTATGGAGCTGTATGAAATTCCATTACTGAGATTTAAGACTAATGGTAGCGGTGAAAGAGAAAAGATTGTAGAGATGCTAGATAAGTCGATGGGGTAACGAAAGGAAAGCTGCGTATGGAGATTATAAGAAGGGACGAGTTACAGGAACTTTTAGATGTTGTCAGGATGAAACCATATGGCAAAATCTTGATAACAGGTGCGGCAGGAAGTGGTAAAACTTTTTTGTTATGGAACTGTTGAAGCGGACAGGGTTACAGCAGGAATAATGGTAACTAACTCATATTTCTCAAAGGATGCTCGTAGATTTCAACAGACGATAAAAAGTAGAATGAATTTAATGGACTATTCAGAGTTAATGAAACAGATAATGGATTGCAGGTAGGAAATTGATAATTATTGAAGGTGAATGGAGACATTGTTATGGCAGTATCATACAATAAATTATGGAAACTATTAGTTGATAAAAAAATGAGTAAATCAGATTTGCGTAAGAAGGCAGAAATTGCTCCTAATACAATGACAAAGCTTCGCCGTGATGAAGAGGTGAGTCTCACGATTCTTAGCAAAATCTGCAAAACTTTACATGCAGACTTTGGGGATATTGTGGAGTATGTGCCGGATGCAGAAATTTGGGATTTGTATAACGAGAATAGAGAGCTTCTGGGAAAAGATCATGTCAGGGGCGAACAGTTACCGATAGATGGCTACCATCTGGTGGTGCATGTGTGGATTCGTAATTCCAAGGGCGAGTACCTTATCTCGCAGCGTTCTGCAAACAGACCGACATATCCTTTGATGTGGGAATGTGTAGGCGGTTCGGTTGTAAAAGGTGAGGATAGTTTATTAGGAGCAATTCGAGAGGCAAAGGAAGAGGTTGGAGTTGATTTAATGCCGGAAAATGGACAGGTTCTTTTTACAAAGACACGAAAAATCATTGAGGGAAAAATCTTTAATGATATTATGGACGTTTGGCTGTTTGAATATGACGGAGAGGTTGATTTAGGTAATGCCACAACGGATGAAGTGGCACAGGTTGCCTGGATGAATCGGGAACAAATAAAAGAATTGTTCGAGCAAGAAGTGTTTGTGGGCACATTAGAATACTTCTTTACGGAAGTGGATAAAGAAAGGAGATAAATGTTTAAATTTATTTTTGATTTAGCAATAGAACCATTGGGATTACCGATTGAATGGTATTACGAATGGATTATTTTGGCAGTAATTGGATATATTGCATATTTGATTGCGTATGAAAAAGTAGGAAGCTTGTATCATGGAGAACTCATCTCGGGGAGAGCGGCGGGTTCATTTTGTCACTGGATAATTCGAACTCTTTATTTTATCGTTATGTGGGCTATTGCATATGGAGTGATTTGGATTGGCAAATTTGTTATGGAACATAAAATACAAGTCACTATTGGTATATGTAGTATTGTGGCGGTTGTTATAGCCGTAAAAATATTAATTTGGATTAAAGAACGAAATGAATTAGTCAAAGTGCCAGTAAATGTTGAAGATGATGATAACCAGTAAAATGCTTTAAAAATAAAGAAAGTTGGTGAATATATGAAGGAAAAAGAACATCAATCCATAGAGTGGAAGGAGTCATGGCAGGATGAATGATCCTATGTCAAGATTTAGCACAAAATAAAATGAGAAGTTCTGCCAGCTAAGCTGCTGGTAGAGAACATACCCTCTCATACAATTTTTCAAAGTCATTAGGAGACATATAGTCGCAGTGACTGTGAATCCTAACGGTATTATAAAAGGTTTCAATATACTCGAATACAAGCCTATAGGCATGTTTGTAGTTAATGATATTGAATCTGTTAAGCCATTCTCTTTTGATTAAAGAATGGAAAGATTCGATGCAGGCATTATCGTAAGGATAACCGCTATGGGAATAGCTCCGTTGCATCTTTTCTGTGGCCTCACGCCACGCATTTGAAACATACTGGCTGCCACGATCTGAATGGATAATAAGTGGTAAATCAGTATTGCGACAGGCTTTTGCCTTATTAATTGTTTCGATAACAGTAGATACTTCCATAGTGTCTGCAAGAGTCCAGGCGATGATTTTCCTGGCGTATAAGTCTATAACGCAGTTAAGGTATACAAAACCATTCTGTGTCCAGATATAAGTTATATCTGTGCACCAGACAGCGTTAGGACGTTCTGGATTAAACTTTTCGTTGAGAACATTGCGGAGTTCCTTACTAAAATCAGAATCTCTGGTGGTAGTAGTCCATGGTTTAGTCCATTGGGCACGAATGCCCATTTCACGCATGTACTTACCTACGGTGCGTTGACTGATGGTTTCGCCGGATTTACGTAGTTACTGAGTAATTTTAGGGGCACCGTAATTCTGTTTTGAATTATCATATATTTTCTGGATTTCCTTTTTGACAGCGTCTTTTCGCTGACGAGTGGGAGATACCTTTCGATTAAGAAAGGATGTGTATCCAGAGCGAGACACGCCTAAAACTTTCAGCATTCCGGAGACAGAGACGCGGCGTCCAGTTACTTTGACAGCCTCTACCTTAGCAGAAACTTCAGTATAGATAGCTTCTGTTAATCTTTTCCCAGAATGCCGATGGCTTTTTTTAACACATCAAGTGCATCCTGTGCATCACGGAGTTCGCGCTTGAGACGAGCGATTTCCTTCGCTTCTTCAGAAGCGTAATTACCGGAACCGATAACAGGAATATCGCCGTCATTATCTCTGAACTGGGATTCCCAGCGGGCAAGGGTGCTGACACCGATCCCCAGATTCTTTGCACATTCAACTTGTGTAAGATCAGGATGTTCCTTGCGATAGTTGATAGCATCCAACTTGAACTGCTTGGTGTGTTGAGTTTTTTGTCGTGACATAATGAGTTCCTCCTCTTTTTTTATTATACAACATTTAAGGGGATATCTCATTTTGTTTTGTACTGTTTAGATGCTAACACTACTATAACATGGATAACGGCTATGTTGAGGTGTGGTATGAGAGTTATAAAAAAGTAGTTGACAAAATATTATTTTAATATTACTTTAATATTAAAGTGATGAAGGCGGAGGTGCATTATGGCTACGAATTTAATGAATGTTTTTAAGAACACAGATTTAAAAAATGTAGGTAAATCAGCGGCAGATGTTGTGTCATTGGCATTTAAACCAAATAAAAAAACGGGTGCGAAAATTGCAAGAGCCGTGTTAAGTGATGGAACAACACTAATTAAAAGTGTAACAGCATCTGGTGTGGTTTCAGAAACCGTTCACAAATTGCCAGAAATAGTATCGGTAGCACAAAGAAATGAAGTTATTAGGGATTTAGCAAAACAAAAAATTAATCAAGAAACAATAGCTGCAATGTTAGATGTATCTCAATCAACAGTTTCTAATGTATTGAGAAAAAAATAATAGTAAAATTATTAAAGAATAATACAGAAAGAAGGCTTTATTTTGGGAGATAGAGTTGATGTTAATACCTTTGCAAATTCACAATTTGCAATTAGAGATTACATGCGTTTTAAATTGGAGAATGAATATATGCATGAGGCAAGAGTTTTAGTATCATCTATGGGAAAAACTCGGTATAATGATATTCTGAAGGTAGTACCTCGAATTGAAACAAATAATTCATTAATTGATATAATTGGGGATACACAATTTGAACGAGATTATTATGGTAAATATACAAATGAATATCAGATATTTACTTTTATAAATGGAACTCTATTAATTAAAGGTGTGGATATATGGGGAAATCCTATTGAAATCGATATAACAAGTGTATAAGGTCAGAAAAAATATATTTAGATTGTGTTTGGAAAAGAATGGAGGTATGAGATAATGTTTGGCAATGTAATTTATTATGATAAGAATAAAATTGATGAATATAGAGCAGTAGTTAAAGGGCAAAGAAATCTTCAAATTGATGAATATGAGGTGTCTAATGACAAAGGAGTTCAAATTGACTTAAAGGCATTTGGAGCCGATGCTAAGGCTAGCAAAACATATAGGGCTAAGGTACAAGAAAGCTTACTATATAATTGTGATGAGTTTGAAAAAATGCTTATGGGGAGAGATGATTTTTTTGATTTTACGCAGTCAGAGGATTATGATTTGACAACTATGAGTAGGGGTACAATTATTAAATTTGATGGATATATAAAGGTGCCTGAGGAATTTGACTATACGCAAACAATTGACAGATTTAAGCCTCTATTAGTTGCATCAATAGTAAATGATTCTATGGACAAGCCTGAACAGGCTGCTGTGAAATCTTTTTTTGAAACAACAGACACAAAAATTCCCGTATTAATTGATTTGAGGGAACAGTTAATGTGTTCAAAACTTATTTCCAATAATATGTTAGTAAAATATGAGGATATGGAAGAATATGAAGAATTAGAAGTTACTATTATTGCGAGAATTACTTCTAGCGGAATGGTAAAATCACAAAAAGCTTTTTATGATCCATTGAAGGATTTTATGACATTAAATCGTGTTATGAGAAGAAGTATTGAAGGACGAACAGATGGATTAAATGAGATATATGCAGATAAAGATTATAGGACAATAGAGGTTTTGGCTATATATCAATAAAAAATGGAAGAATAGTGTGAAAGAAAGTAGAACTTTCATTACTATTTGTGCCGCCGATTGGCGGCGGAATGGAGATTAGTATGGACATTAGAGAAACATTGTTAGAATTGATTAATTCAGAAACAATTAGATATTCATATATGGCGATAGAAAAGCTGATTATTGTTATGATGAAAGATTACTTGGGATTGCAGAATAAACGGCTTTTTGCAGAGAATGAGGTTGTACATGGAATTTCCGATATGATATTGCCCGATGGGATAGATAGTGATGATAGTTGTATTGCAGCAGAAATTAAGATGTATAGACATAAGCAAATGAGCCTGCGAGTCATATATGATACAATTGGACGCTTTTCGATTAACAGAGGGGAGATTAATAAGCTTTTATTAATAGTTGTAAATGAATTACCGGATGGAATAAGAAATCGTATTGAAGAAAAAAAGAAACAACTAAATTTTGAATTGATAATTTGGGATATCGATGATTTAGTTCGGATATTTAGTTATAATGAAAGCTTATTTGTTGACACATATAACAATTTAAATGCAGTGTTATTGAGAGACACTATTAATAATGGTATTTCTAGAAATAATAGCACATATTTAGAAAAAAGAAAGAAATATGTTGAACAATTACATACACAATATGAGAATGATAATATTGTTCTTTTTCTTGGCGCGGGAGCATCAAATGAAGCTAAAATAGCAACCTGGGATACCCTGATATCAGAATTATTTGTTGCATTAATAGATAAACAATTAAGTGCTAATCACATTCAAATAGAGAAGAAAGATAAGAAAAAAATAGTAAAAGAAGTTATAAATCAAAATGGAAATTCACCATTGCTTCAAACTAGATTTTTGAGAAATGGATTTGAGAACGATTTTGAAGAATTGGTTAGAGATATATTGTATAAAAGTGCTGTTGATACGTCTGATTTATTAGAGGAAATAGGACAATTATGTATACCCAATAGGGGAAAACTAGGTGTACGTGCAATTATAAATTACAATTTTGATGATTTGGTTGAGAAAAATTTAAAAAGATTAAGAGTAAAATATCATTCGATATATGGTGAGGGTATGATTCCGGACACAGATGAGTTAGGCATATACCATGTTCATGGATTTTTACCACAAGAAAAAGAAAATTATGAAAATTTGACGAAGTCATTACTGGTTTTTTCGGAAGAAGGATATCACAAACTTATGCTTGAACCATATAATTGGGCAAATATTAGCCAGTTGAATTATATGATAAATAACACCTGCTTTTTTATTGGATTGTCTATGACGGATCCTAATATGAGACGATTGTTAGAAATAGCAGCACAAAAGAGAACTGAGAATGATGGAGAATGCCAACACTATGCTATTATGCGAAGATTTAAGATAAAAGATTCGGAAGAAGTTGAGTCAATAAAGAGTTTTGAAAGAGTAAACGAATCATTACAAGAGTCGTTTTTTAAGGAATTGGGAGTAAATGTTTTATGGATTGATGAGTTTAGTGAAATTCCAATTCTTTTAAAGCAGATTAAAGGCAATTATGATAGCTATTGATATTTGGCTCCATTTTGGCTCTAAAAATTTTAGATGAGGTACACAAAAATGCGAAATAAGATGAATATGAAGAATAAAATGCACGAATGTGTACCAAGAAACAACCAAATTAATCTCTCCGCCCAAGAGTTTGAATAACGGACATTTGAGCCACGAATCCTTATTTTTACTGGGATTGTGGCTCTTTTATTTTGCTCCGTGATGTTAACGTGATGTTAAGAATGATGTGCCATTACTTTTCCTACTCAAAATGAGCATTATTCTGATGATGTGCAGCTTCCTGTCAAATGCATGGAGTAAATAAAAATAGCCGTCCCAATCTGGAACGGCTTCTGTGATTTAATTCATGCGAAACTGGTTCAATCGGTCAGCCAGCTTCTGGTCTTTATCCGGATAAAGATGTGAGTATGTGTCGAGAGTGGTCTTTATTGATTCGTGGCCGAGTCGGTCCGCAATCTCTAATGGGGTAAATCCAAGCTCTATCAGAATACTTGCGTGAGAGTGCCGCAGGTCATGTACTCTGATCGGCTTCAGACCAATTCTTTCTGATACTCTTTTCATTTCTTTTTCCAGAGCTGTCTTCTGGAAGTAAAATATCCTGTCGCTATTTCCGATACCATATAGTTTGGAAATGTATTCTTGGATATCATCATATAAGAAATCCGGAATGGAAATACATCTTTTTGCCTTTGGTGTCTTAGGCTCCAGGAATAACTCCTCACCTTTAATTTTTGCATAGTTCTTATTGATATCAATCCTTTTTGATGAAAGAATGTCTGCGGGTGTGAGTGCCAGAAGTTCTCCGGAACGCATACCGGTATAAAAGAGAATATCAAAAGCAAGCTTCATAGACGATTTGCTGATTGCATTTGAAAACTTCTCATATTCTGCCTGCGTCAAGATGTTCATTTCATCCGCTTTGCTCTTTCCCATACTGCCGGCCGCCCTGCATGGATTGACAGGCAGTTGGTAATGAGATACAGCATAATTCATTATTGCTGATAACTGGTTGTTCACAGTTTTTAAATATGTTTGGGAGAATGGCTTTCCATCATCATCACGATAGGAGATAAGTTCATTCTGCCATTTTCTGACCTTTATTGTATCAATGTCACAAATCTTCTGCTTTCCGAAGTAGGGGAGCAGCTTCGTATCGATAATAAACCGCTTATTCTCCATTGTTGTAGGTTTCAACCGGTGCTCCATGCGGCAATTAGGGAAACAAGGGAAGAATTTGGGATTAACATAGCAGATATTATTCCTGTTACTCTTGTTTCTGGAATGTCTGAAGAGTATTGCCCATCACAGGTATTTCTTTGCACTGAATATTACGGAGAACCGATATGCTTCAATACAGAGATGGAAAATGCCCGATTTGAGGATGTTGAAAGTCTTCTCGATATGAATTTGTTTCTTCCGTTCAAACTGTCGCTCGAAGACTTTTTAAGACAGCTTAATGAAATCCGATTGACACTTGATGAAAGTCAAAGTAATATAGAGACAGATGGAGGCCCTGGCTCAGGAAGATACCCAAAGGGTAGCGGAAAAAAGAATGAAAAGAGCGGCTCTAAGAAAAAGAAATCCCAGTCCTTGCCAATGACTGCAAAGGAAAAGGCGAAGGTGACGCATGATATAAATAATGTGTATCACGCAAAGTATAAGGGTAAGTCGAGCTGCTATATAAGGACGCATTCAAATGAGCCAGATAGCCCAGCTTATGTATACCGATTCAGAAACCATGGCTTTGATGATTACGAAATATACATGAAGAAATCCACAGATTAAGGAGGTTGTCCTATGAAAGAACAGTTATTAGCTGAATTGAAGGAATTGACTGAAAATGTATCAGACACATACGATGACTTTGTGTATGGAATGAACTGCACATTGAAAGATCAGGATGAAGAGGACATTCAAAGCGTCATTGATTTCATCAAAGAGAATCCAGAGAAAACATCATCCGATATTATTGAGTATTTGGATGAACTTGGAATATAAGATACGAGCCTTGCTGAGCGTGAGGCTCTTTTCTTTTGCACTGTAGTGCCGCTAATTGTGGCATTATGGGGCTTTTTTAGTGCCAACAGTCAAATAGACGATTATAAGCTAATTTCCGAATAAGAGGCAATGAGAGAAGGTGAGAGTTTGGATGAAAGATTGAGAAAAGAACTGTTGCGGTCTGAATTAAAAGAGCGGAATAAGGGGAAAAAGATTATCCGATGCAAATACAGACCAAAGTATCCTGACAGTGCAGAAAGAGAGTATGAGATATCCATTATTCCGTACGAGATAATGGAGTAATCAGAAAACTGGCTGCCTACGTCATTCTTGGCATCAACACAGAAGGAAAAAAAGAGGTTCTTTCAATCACTGTCGGTGATAATGAAAGTTCAAAATACTGGCTGTCCGTCCTGAATGAGCTGAAGAATCGTGGTGTAAAAGATATCCTGATTATCTGTGCTGACGGTCTTAGCGGTATTAAAGAGGCAATTGCCGCTGCATTTCCCAAAACAGAGTATCAGAGATGTATTGTACATCAGGTAAGAAATACGCTAAAATATGTTCCGAATAAAGACAGAAAAGCGTTCGCTTCCGACCTAAAAACGATTTACCATGCTTCCGATGAAGAGAAAGCTAGACTGACTCTGGATCGAGTTACTGAAAAATGGACCGCAAAATACCCGAATTCTATGAAATGGTGGTATGATAACTGGGATGCAATAACACCGATTTTTAAGTCCTCACCGGATGTCAGAAAGGTTATTTACACGACCAATGCAATTGAAAGTCTGAATTCTACCTACCGTAAGCTAAACCGCCAGTGAAGCGTATTTCCTAGTGATACAGCGCTCCTGAAAGCCCTGTATCCGGCAACTTTCGAGGCTACTAAAAATGGATTATGAGCATTCGGAACTGGGGACAGGTCTACGGCGAACTCAGCATTATGTATGAGAGACGACTCCCAGAATAACAGAATCTGTACGCATGATGAGAAGGACGTTTTTGACGTCTGCTCTTGGCATGCCCGAAATCATGTCGTATATATAAAGCAAGAGCTGGAAGCTCCAATTTAGTGCTTCCAGCTCAATCATTATCATAGAAGATTGTTATTTACAGACTTTTCTTCATAGTCTCTAATTTTCCCTCCTACTCGATTGTAGACCTCTATTTCTTTGTGCTGTCTGCATCAATTACAGACTGAATCTGCTTCATAAGGGCATTATAGTTGCCCTTGTTATCAATTCCGCCGAGCATTGGTTCGCCTACAATATTGCCATTTCTGTCAACAAGTATAG
>ERZ1026882.801-NODE-801-length-14857-cov-6.548642_pt1 | contig 14857 bp, 12 predicted proteins | sample MGYA00380171_ERZ1026882 | MGnify/ENA primary metagenome ERZ1026882 (study PRJEB33269, sample SAMEA4719807) | human gut metagenome | biome: human-associated habitat; feature: organic feature; material: feces | place: Cameroon | collected 2013-10 ...
AAGCGAACTAAATGAACTTATTCACCTATTCACTTATTTTCTTATTCACTTTTACTAAAACAATTAATGATGCAATTGTTCAACCATTGTTTCTACATATCTATACAAATTTCTTAAGAAATTATCTTCATGAGATTCTTTGATATATCTTTTCATAACCTGTGTTTCATCAGATGTTTCGTACATTCTATGACCGATTTCTTTGTATTCATGAAGTTTTTTAGTATCCGCATCTATAATTGCATTTGTTGCTTTGTTATTAATTCTATCAGTAACCCATAAATATAAATTTTTATGTGAGTTATTATCATTTTTGTTATGTTTTGCTGCTCCAATAGAGATATAAACGTCTTTTGCGTGAGCATAATTCCCTAAAGTATTTTTAGCTGTTTCAAGCTGTTCTAAAACATCTTTGCTCATACCATCACTGTGTATCTGAACACGAGTTTTTGTTAATTTGTTTAATTTCTGAGACTTTGTTGCATTAAAACCTTCTACCATTGTGTGGAATGCATTTTTAATTGATGAAACTTTCATTATTTCCCCTTCGAAATTTTAAATTGCTAAATTGTATATTTTATAAACTACGCACAAAATATTTTTTGCGCCTTTTAATGCGTTATTGCATTTGCAAAAACTTGATAAACATTGTTTCTATAAGTATTTGCACCATCAGATGTATTGAAAACTCCGTCCCAGTGACGTTCACATTCTGTCCAAGCGTCGGAACCACTCATTTTCTTTGGGTTCATCATCTCGTCGTGCGTATTTGTGTACGGTGAAAGCGGAAAAATGTCGTGAATTTGCATAAATGCAGGCAATTTATTCGCGATATCGTCATACCCCCATAAGCAAGAGTTTAGCCTGTTTAATCTTGTTTCGTAGTTCAAACCACCGTTGTCATTGTCGTTTGAAACCTCCGGACCGGCTGCGTATTCTCTGTTCCAAGCTTGCTTGTTTGATTCATACTTAACACTTTGAAAATCGTCGGCTTTGCCCCAGTCAGTTCCGGCAGTAAGCCCCATTTCTTTGTAGCGATAGTTGTCATTGCATTTTTCTCCAACAAAAGACAAATCTTGTCGACCGGTTTTGTTTCTTATTTCATAAAGAATGTACGCAAACTGTTTTTCGTTAGGTAAAGCTCCAATTCCCATATAGCCGTCACTGTCGATTATGTGCTTTCCGCTGTCAAAGAAAATTGAATCAAATCCCAAATCGACTGCCCAAACACAAGCGTCAATGTATGCTTTTTCGTGTCTGTACCAGTCAAACTCTTGCCCTTGAACCCTCATTTGTCCTGCAGAAAGTGGCATTCTAATCCCAGTTTTAAATCCCATCATGTGCGCCAAGTCATTAAAAGCCTTAACTTGTTCATCTGCGCCCATTTTGCCGTAAAGTCCGTCTGATGTTAGGTTTTTACTAATTCCTGTATGAAGGTTTGCACAGTATAATGAACCGTCTGAAAGATAGCCGTCATTTGACATATCAGGGTAAAGTTGTGATAACACAAGGCAAGTTGCCCCTTTGCTTGAAGAAGGTGGTATTGCCGGTAAAAGTTTCATTATCCCGAATAAGCCTTCTGAAACCCTGTCTCCGTCATATTTTGCAACAATTCTTGGGTTGATTTCTAAGTAATTTGCATATCTTCCCCATTTATCTCCATAGTTCGGAGTCGGGATATAATCAGGAATTCCAGGGTATTGGTTTGCAGGTTTTGTAATTGTACAAATCGACTGAATAGCTTGTTCCGGAGTTCGTTTCAAAAGTTCTGCCGGAGAGGCATCAACCCACTTTTTATCTCCTGCATAAAAAAGATGTTCGTTTGTCCAATTATCCTCATAAATATCATTTCGCCCAGTTAAAGCGTAAAATAACTTTTTGGCCGGTTGCCAGTCGCCATAATACCCGCCAAACGTGATGTTTGCCTTATTAATATTCGACAAAGCGTTGTCATAATGCATAAAATTTGATGTTTCTGTTTTTTGTTTTTGCGAAGTTTGTTGACTTTGCTTTCTTGAAACAGAAATTGGATTTTGTGCATACAAAAATCTATTTATCCCTGTGTTTACTACCTTAGAAATCATATCTATATTAAAACCCAAAATAAATTTTTTTGCTATTAAATTTTTAAAAACATTTTGTGCTACAATTTTTTTATGGAAGAATTTACGCATTATACAGTGATGAAAAACGAGGCAGTAGATGCTCTTGAATGTCAAAACGGTAAGATATATGTTGACTGTACACTCGGTGGTGGCGGTCATAGCGGTCTTATTTTGAGCAGAATACAGCCTGATGGGAGACTAATTGCATTCGATGTTGACGAGGACGCAATTAAAGCTTCTTCAGAAAGATTAAAAGATTACAAAAACTTAACAATTGTAAAAAGTTCTTATTCAAATATTAAGAAAGTTTTACATAATTTAGGAATTGAAAAAATCACAGGTGGCGTACTTTTTGACCTTGGAGCGTCTTATCATCAGTTCCACAAGGGCGAAAGAGGGTTTTCGTTCTCTAAAGAAGCTCCTTTGGATATGAGATTTAATCAAGACGCTGATTTTTCGGCTTATGATGTCGTGAACACGTACTCCGAAGCGGATTTAGTCCGAATTTTTTCTGAATATGGAGAAGAAAGATTTTCAAAAAGAATTGCAAAAAAAATAGTAGAACAAAGAAAGCTTAAAAAGCTTGAAACAACAACAGAATTGGCGGATTTGATAGTAAACTGCACTCCACATGTAAAATCGTCAATTCACCCTGCTACACGGGTTTTTCAAGCAATCAGGATTGAAGTAAATCAAGAGTTACAAAATGTAAAAAATACTCTAAATGATGTGTTGGATTTACTTGACTTTGGTGCTATAATAAGTGTAATAAGTTTTCACTCGTTGGAAGATAGACTTGTGAAGCACTTATTCAAATATCACTCACAGAGGTGTCATTGCGATAAGTCACAAATGATTTGCCATTGTCCGCCTCCGATACTAGAGTTGGTAAACAAAAAACCGATTGTGGCGAGTGGTGAGGAGATACGGGAAAATCCACCATCAAGAAGTGCTAAGCTTAGAGTAGCTAGGTGTATAAGGCATTGATGGAAAGATAAAATCGTTGGGGTATAAAGTTGAATACGGCTAGGGTTAGTATAGAAGAAATAGAACAGTCAATACAAACAAGTTATTTAAATCAGGGATATGCGAGCAATCCGCTAAGAGGCGAAAGTCAAGTTATCGAGGGGTATTTTCAGAAGGAGATATCACAAAAAGCTATGGCAATCAGAAAAGTAAACAAAACATTATGTGGATTATTAGGAATAGCAGTACTAGTGGCATTCGTCAGCTATTATTTTGCAATGTCTAACGAATTAGTATTGAATAAATTGAGTCGTCAAATCACGACCCTTAACGATGAAAACGCAGAATTACAAAACCATTTAGATAGATTAAAATCATTCAATAACGTTGATAGTAAAATGATGCAAAACAGTATGTTGCAAAAAGCTGTGAAAGTAATTGAAGTTCAGGCAGTAAATTCAGCAACTCCAGTTGCTGCAAAGCCTGAAAAAACAGCATCTTTTAATTGGTCTATCGGGTATTAAAGCTAAGTTATTAGATTACTAAGGCACTAAGGTCGTTTCGGAAATTAAGGACGTTAAGAGATAGGACGATAAGACATTAAGTCCGAAACAGTTTTTAAAATAGGGCGACATAGCGTAATTACTTAACACATACAATTCTGAGGCTCTTCAGAACCGAAAGAAATCAGTTTAGAAAGTGGCAAAGAAGCAAAGAAGCGAGGCAGCAAAGCTGCTTTTGTAACAACTTCGTCTCTGTGTATCTTTACTTACGCCTTTTTAAACGCTTCAGCAATTGACTTATTATAATCCGGTCTTAAAATTCCTTTTTCTGTAATAATTCCGGCGATTAGCTCGTGCGGAGTTACGTCAAACCCTGGGTTGATTACTTTTACGTCAGGTGCACAAATGATTTTACCATTGATATGTGTAACTTCTTCGTGTGAACGTTCTTCGATTACTATTTCGTCACCTGTTTTTATGCTTGTATCAATTGTTGACAAAGGTGCTGCAATATAGAAAGGTACATTGTGATATTTTGCGGCAATCGCAACTGTATAAGTTCCGATTTTGTTTGCAGTATCACCGTTTGCGGCAATTCTATCTGCGCCAACAACAACCATATCAATCATTCCTTTTTTCATAAAATATGAGCACATTCCGTCAGTAATCAAAGTTGTCGGAATTCCGTCCATTGTAAGTTCAAATGTCGTAATTCTTGCACCTTGTTGGCGAGGACGAGTTTCGTCTGCAAAAACCTGAATTGTCGGGTCGTTTGCGAATGCTGAACGTACAACGCCTAATGCTGTTCCATAACCTACTGTCGCAAGTCCGCCGGCATTGCAGTGAGTCAAAATCGTTGCTCCTTTTGGAACAACTTCGGCTCCGTAATCTCCGATTTTTTTATTAATTGCAATATCTTCATTTTCAAGTTTGATTGCGTTTTGTTTCAATTCTTCCACAATTCCATTGATATCAGATTTTGAATTTTTAATAATTTCCTTTTGTTTTTCGCAAGCCCACATTAAATTAACCGCTGTTGGGCGAGAAGTTGCCATGTAATCAGCTTTTTCTAATAATTGTTTTACAAATTCATCTCGTGCAAAATTTTGTTTAGCCAATTCTTGTGCATAAAGAACAACACCATGAGCACCGGCAACTCCAATTGCAGGAGCTCCACGCACAATCATAGTTTTAATAGCGTCAAACATGCCTTGTCCGGTTGTAATATTTACATACTTAAATTCGTACGGTAAAACAGTCTGATCTACCATTTTTGAATAATTATCTACCCACTCTATTGTTTTTATTTTTGAATGAAATTCTGCCATTATTTTTTCCTTTTTTCTATTGAATTAATAAAATCTATTACATAAAATGTTAAAAAACCTGTGAAAGCGTTTACTGTTGCTGACAATACACCCATAAACAATGAAATTATAACCAACAAAAAGAAAGTTGCGTTTCCGAGCATAAATCCGACGCCAACATTTGCTGCAATATGAAAAAGTTTCATTAAAATTACGGATATTGGAACATAGATTATTGAAAATCCTAAATATGACACAAATCCTGCGATTGCACCTGTTATAATGCTGTCTTTCATTGAGTCGAGCGACAAACAATTATATTTTACCAATAGCCAAATTACAAGCGGTGCAATAAAACAAATTAAAAAGATAAAAGATAAAATTCCTAAATATGGAATTAACGTAATCGCACCTAAAATTGCGCCGAAAAATGCGCTTAAAATCGCAATTTGTCTAAGTAAAATAAAGTTTATGTTCATAAGAATTATCTTAGCACAACTGAACGGGTATGGCAAATTGCAATGGCGATTGAGTCAACTGTGTCATCTAGTTTCGGAAGGTTTTCCACGCCCAGAGAAAGTTTAACCATTTGTTCAACCTCTTTTTTGTCGGCTCTTCCGTATCCTGTCAAAACCTGCTTGACTTCCATTGGAGTGTATTCGTAAATCGGAACTTTAAATTTTTCTAAAGCTGTCAAAATCACCCCTCTTGCATGTGCGACAGGCATGACAGTTGTGTGGTTCCGAAAGAAAAACAGTTTTTCAATTGCAGCACAATCAGGTTTGTACATATCAATAATTGTGTTCATATCTTCCCAAATCTCGAGAAGTCTTGTTGTTTCTTTGGAATTTTTTTCGGTCTGAATGGAACCGGAATGAAGCAGAACAGAATTTTCGCCATCAAAATCAATTAGCGAATATCCAACTATTCCAATCCCAGGGTCTATGCCTAAAATCTTCATGGTCAGATTATAGCATAAAAGAAATAAAGCGTCTTGGTTGTTTGGCTGTACTGGCCTGCGTGCGTAGCACTTAATTATCAGAATAATGAGAAATGTTTCTATTTTTAATTACTAACCAACATCTAACAATATTTATGGTAAAATATTCCAGTTGAATTAAGGAGAACGTAATGGAAAAAATTTTTGACTTTGTAAAAAAACACAGCGACTTGTTCACGTTTTTAGGACTGCTTTTGCTGTGTTATTTTATATTCTTTTTTAATATTGGAAACTATCCGTTGATGGACGTTGACGAAACTCGATATGTTTCAATGGCACGTGATATGTTTCATTGCAAGGACTTTTTGACTTTGTATTTGAATGGTGATTTCTTTTTTGAAAAACCGCCACTTTATTTTTGGGGTGAATGCTTGTCTTTTGCAATTTTTGGAAAAGTCACAGAATTTACGGCACGTTTTCCAGTTGCGTTGTACGGAACACTTTCGACATTGCTAGTGTATTTTACAGGTAAGAAAGTCGTATCACGTCGATATGGCGTAATTTCAGCCTTAATTCTTGCAACAACTTTGGAGTTTGTTATTTTGGCAAAATTTGCAATCCTTGATATCGTTGTAACAACATGTGTCGGGTTTTCCGTAATGTTCGGTTTTTTGACTCAATTTGTTCGGGATAAAAATAAAAAATATATGTGGTGGTTGTTCTACATTTTTTCAGGGCTTGCAGTTATGGCAAAAGGAATTCCTGGGTTTGTTGTTCCGTTTGCCGTAATGTTTTTTGTTACAATTGCGAACAAAACTTTCAAACAAATTTTCAAACCGCAATATTTTGTGGTCGGATTTTTGTTATTCTTTTTAATTATTCTTCCTTGGCATTTGATTATGTTCAAAATTCACGACCCACTGTTTTTTCACGAATACATAATAAAACATCATATTGAAAGATTTTTGAATTCAAATGAAATCAACCGTAAACAGCCGTTCTATTTCTATATTTTGACTGTTTTGTGGGGACTTGTTCCTTGGGTTTTTTCAGCCATTGCCGTCGGAATTGAAAAAATTAAATCAATATCATTTAAAGATTTTTCAATCAAGAAATTTTATGTTGCAGAGCTTTCAAATTCTCAAAAATATTTGATGTTCAATGTAATCGCGTTTTTTGTCACTATGTTGTTCTTCTCATCATCTAGTACAAAATTGATTACATATATTTTGCCTGTATACTTTTTTACAGCTTGCATTTTGGGCTTTGTTTGGGAAGATTATATTTTCAATGATAAGTACAAAAAATCAATCAATATTTCTGTTTACATCTTGGGCGGAATTTGTGTATTGGCTGGAATTTTGACTTGTTTTGCGCAATTTGTATTGCCTGCACAAACTTATTCTGATTTGCTTATCATAAAATGGTTCAGTATTTTGCTTGTTTTAATTTTTGGAATTTCAAGTATTTTGTGTGCAGTAAAAAAATCTCCCAAAGGTGTTTTTGTGGCTTATGTATTGTTTATCCTTGTTACATCAGCATTTGGAACAAAACTGTTTTACAATATGGATTATGAATTTGGGCAAAATGACTTGATGAAATTTGCAAAATTTTCGCATGAAAACGGCAAAAAAATTGTTGTCCTAAATGACGAGAGAAAGTACTCAGTGCTTTATTACTACGGAGTGCCAACTAATATGAAGAACCGCGATGTTTTGTTTATTTCACTTGGTGATGAAGATGAAATGGGCAGGCTTGGGCATGTTTTGGACGATGAAAATGTTTACGTGATTATTCGTAAAAAACAGTCACAAAAGATTGATGAAGTCTTGGATTTTGATATAATTCAAGAGGGTAGAAAACATCTTTTAGTTAAGGTTCATTAATGCTAAAAAGATATGAAAAATTTTTAGACGAAGTTTTGGATCCAAAACTTGACAAATATTTTGAAGAACAATGCGAGTTTATCAAGTGTAAACCCGCTTGTTCTGCGTGTTGTGAGGTTGGAGAATATCCTTTTTCAAGACTAGAGTTGGAATATTTGATGTCAGGATTTGTAAATTTGCCATTTGATATAAAGCACAAAATTAAGGAAGAAATCAAACACCTTGTGGCAGAAAAACCAAAAATGTACAAGTGTCCGTTTTTGATTAACAAAATGTGTTGTCTTTATAAGTACCGCGGAATTGTCTGCCGAACTCACGGACTTGCTTGGTATGACGAGGGTGAAAACAGAATACGTTTACCATATTGCGTGAATAAGGGGTTGAATTATGCAACAGTTTTTGACCGAGAAACAGGGGAAGTTTTCTTGGAAAACCCGATAAAAGAGCGGTTGAGAATAGATTCTATTTTGAAAAGCGATGATGCGCAACTTTATAACTTGGAACTTGGCGAAATTCGCCCATTGATAAAGTGGTTTGCGTAAAATTTATTAATCTGATAGATATTTTTTTGCGATTTCAATTTCATCAGTTTTTGTCATTTTAGGATTTTGCAATTTGGCTTTTAAAACTTCATCAAAAATTACCTGATATTTTGGAGAAGGTTTAATTCCGAGAGCTTGTAAATCTTTTCCCGTAATATCAAGTTTAATTTCGCGCAAATCGTCAAGATAGTGGCGTGCGCCGGTTTCGTCTTTTGTAATTGCATAGAGCAAAACAGTTTCTATTCTAGTATTTTGGAAAGTTTTGTATAGTTCAAAATCAGATTTCAAAACCTCTTTTGGCACATCGTCCAAAATTTTCTGTTCGATTTTTGTCAAAGGAAGTCGTGACAAATCGCCGAGAATTCCGACGTAAATCAGCCAGATGGCAGCTGAGCAACTAGGTGGCTTTTCCTCTCCCCTCGCCCCAACGGGGAGAGGGCTAGGGTGAGGGGTACAATACTTTTTAACTAAACCTTCAACATTGACTTTTGGTATTTTAACATCGTTCGGAGTGACGAGTTTGTAGATTTTTTGGTCGATAAATTTTTGAAAGGTAACTCCTCCCCTCGCCCCAACGGGGAGAGGGTGTCCGTAGGACGGGTGAGGGGTATAATAAGGTTGAAACGTTTCAATCAACTCTTTTTTCACCCTTTTATAGCTCATATCATAATTTATATTTGCCAAATATTCATCTTGAAGTTTTTTTGTATGTTCTTCGAGCTCAAAACCAAAGCGAGTTGCAAATTTCAGCCCTCTAATAATCCTTGTCGGATCATCAATAAAACTTTCGTCGTGCAAAACCCTAAGTTTTTTATTTTTCAAATCTTCCAAACCGCCGACATAGTCAACGATTTCTCCGGTCGTAACAGATTTTGCAAGTGCATTAATAGTAAAATCACGACGCATAACATCTTCCCTCAATGAACAACCGATTTTTTCAACAACTGGAAGATGTCCTTTTTTAGGGTAACTTTCAGAACGTGTTGAGGCAAAGTCAACATACATTTTTTTTGAAACTTTATGTCCTCCACTTGCGGGAGGACCGAAATCTGTGATTTCGAGGAGGGGGTGAGAGGATATCGCAACCCTAACCGTCCCAAAATCAGGATTAACCTGAACAACTTCACCAAACTTGGAACAATATTCAATAGCGTTTCCGACATACGTAATATCCACGTCAAGCGACTCTCGCCCGAGAAGTTCGTCACGTACAACTCCGCCGATATAAAACAATTTATTTGAATTATCGTTTATTTTGATGATGTTCATATTGGTTATTTTAGCGTAAAATAGTAGAAAATGGAATAGTTGCTACACAACTAACCTGCAAATAAAAGTTACTAGGATACTAAGGCACTAAGATACTAAGTTCTTTATGGGCTTACGCCAAATATATTAACGAGCAAAGCGAGCTATATGCCTTAGTGCCTTACTGTCCTAGTAACTTAGTAACTTCAATTTCAAAGGAGATCCCATGCTACAAGAAGCTTCAAGAGCAATAAATTCAGCATTTAATAACAGTTTCATAAAAAAATTAAGTCAATATCTTCACGACTGTGTGAGAGAAGAGGTTAAAAGTTCCACATTCCGTAATCTCAAGGGAGATAAGGATAACAAGTGGATTTTTTTGAAAGGCGAAGAACAATTGTTCTCAACAGGTCAGGAATTTATTTCTCTTGAGGGAAGTGACCCGAAATTGACTGAACTTATGATTCAGAGCGATTTGGGGCAAAAAGATAAATACCTGATTTATGGTTATCTTTTTTTGGTTGGAAAAAGCTCGAAAAGCAAACGTCAGAACGAATTTTTGACTCCGCTTTTGTACATGCCGTGCAAACTTGAAAGAAACGGCGTGAATATTAATTGTTTTCCGCTTGATGAGGTTTTGTCGCTGAATACAGGTGCACTTGCGGCACTTATGCGAAAAAATGATGACGAGGACGAGGTTGATTTGTTGTTGGAAGGTATTCTTGATGTAGTGCCGGATTTGCCGATTACACAAGAAAAATTGGATATTTTCTTGACTACTCTGAAATCTCTAGTTCCGGAAATAGAAATTGCCACAAATGTTGATGACTACAAGGAAGATGATAATGTTTCTAAGTCAAAAGATTTTTATAAAGAAAAAATCGACGGTGACAATGTAGATGAGATTATTGAAGAGGAAGAAAATGAGCAGACTAAGCAGAAAGTTAAGCTTGAAAAAATTGCTGTAACTCCGCAGAGTGCAATAATTTTGACGAAACGTCCGTCTGTTACTGCCGGAGTTTTGCACGAGTTGACTCAAATTGCTGAAAAGCCTTCCGGCATCTACCGAGAAACTGCTTTGAGCATAATTAACGAAGAATATTCTCAGAGCAAAGAAAAATCGGTTCCGATGAAGGATATGAACAAGATTACGGATTTTTATCCGATTACACCGTTATCTTTGAGTGATAGCCAATTACAAGTTGTAAAAAATATTGATAACAGCAAATTTGTTGCGGTTCAGGGACCTCCGGGAACAGGAAAGTCGCAAACTATCGTAAACCTTGTTGCACACCTTGTTGCAAATGGCAAAACAGTTCTTGTAGCTTCTCGTATGGACAAGGCGGTTGATGTTGTTGCAGAACGCTTAAACGATCTTGGAGCAAGCCACATGGCACTTCGTGCTGGGCGTTTGAATTACCAAAGACAGTTGAGCGAAGAGCTAAATAACTTGCTTTCGCAGAACAATTCTGACCTTGATGAAGATGTTGAAGATATTCTTCTTGTCGATACAAAAGATATGAAAGATCATCTTGACATGCTCAAAAATATGGAAAACAAATCTGAAACTATTATCAAACTTGAAAGAAACTGGCATGACAAGTTGTTGGAAGTTGAAGAACAGGAAAAAATTATAGGCAAACGTGAATTTATCAAAAAAACTATCAAAAAGGGCGAAATTGATATGATTTCAGGCATTATAAAAGTGCTTGAACACAATATGGAAAAAGCTGGTTTTATCTCTAAAATAGCCAATTTCACAAGTCTTGGACAGTTGAAAAAAATCTTGAATTTGAAAGAATTTGATGTAAATTACGAGTCTATCGGCAGACTTAAACAGGAACTTGAATTTGCCAATATGGAGTGGGCTTTGCGTAAGATAGAAGCCGATATTCAAAAAACAGGCAATCTCCACATGCTGTCTGAACAAATCAGGACTATGAAGCGTAAACAAAAAACTCTTGCGACTAATATTTTGAAAAACAAACGTCGTGAGGCTTTGAAGGAACTTTTGCGTGATGAAAACAAGCGTAGAAGGTTGAAGGTTCACGCAAAATCGCTCGTTACAAATCGAAAACGACTTCAAACAAATATATTGGAAGAAGAAGATTTCAGACCGCTTTTAGAAGCTTTCCCTTGTTGGTGTGTAACAACCTATGCCGTATCGGACTCACTTCCGTTAAAACCGGGAATGTTTGATGTTGCGATAATTGACGAGGCATCTCAATGTGATATCGCAAGCTGTTTTCCAATTTTATTCAGGGCAAAACGTGCGGTAATCGTGGGTGACGACAAGCAACTTCCACACCTTTCATTCCTTGAAAAAGCAAAAGAACAGTCATTCTTGAGCCAATACGGAATTCCTGATAAATACCAATTGATGTGGCGTTTCAGGACAAATTCAATGTTTGATTTAGCAGACTACTATTCGATGAATTCGGTTATGTTGGACGAACATTTCAGAAGCCTTCCGCCGATTATTAACTTCTCAAACCATGAATTTTATAACGACAGAATTCGTGTAATGCGTAAGGACAAGCCTGATGAAGATGTACTTGAACTCGTTGAAGTTATGGACGGAAAGGTTGATTTTGACGCAACTCGTAACTTGCCTGAAATTGAAGCGTTGGTAAAACGATTACACGAAATAATCATTGAGGACGAACGCAAAAATCCTGACAATCCTGTTACTGTCGGAATTATTTCTCCATTCAGAGCGCAGGTTGAGCAGTTGAAAATTTCTGTTTCTAAGGTTTTGTCTGATTATATGATTAAAAAACATCAGATTGAAATCGGTACAGCACATACGTTCCAAGGTGACGAACGTGACATAATGATGATTTCGTGGGCGGTTGCGGACAATAGTTATACACAAAGTTTGATGTTTATGCAAAAAGCTAACTTGTTTAACGTTGCAATAACACGTGGGCGAAACAAGGTTATCAACTTCATTTCTCGTAATCCGAGAGAGTTGCCAGAAGGGCATTTCAGAAATTATGTTTCTTATATGCAAAATTATCAAGACAAAAAACAAGCTTTGCTTTCAGGTGAAATCGATGAAAATATTTACAAAAACTCATTTGAACGTGAAGTTGCCGAAAAAATTCGAGAACTTGACCACAAAGTTGTTGCTGGAGCCGATATTGCTGGACTAAATGCAGATTTGCTTGTAGATGACAAATTTGTTATCGAAATTGACGGCGTTGAGGACAAAACAAAATCTCATATTTCTAACATGAAAAAGCAAGCTATTATTGAGCGTTCAGGGTTTAAGGTTAAGCGAATAACTTTCCGTGAATGGCAATATTCACCAAAAGCTTGTTTAGATAGAGTGCTGATTGCGGAATAGGTGCTAGACGCAAAGATATAAAGGTCTTAAAAAAGTGAATAAGACAATAAGTGAATAGGTGAATAAGTTCGTTACAGGTGCTATCGCACCAAAGTATATTCTTGAGCGAAGCGAACTATATGAACTTATTCTCTTAACTCTTATTCACTTATTCACTCAAAAAAGCAAGTCGTTATTCTAAAAAGGCTGAAAATCAAGCTTTTGCGTAGATTTTCGTCTTATTCAGAATGACGACTGATAGCAACTTTTCCCCGATACGAACATAACGAACTTAACGTCTTAACGTCTTAACGACTTTTATTCCTGATACGCCCTTAATGCCCTAGTAATCTAGTAATCTAGTAACTTAATTTTCGCTTAGCTACTTCGCTTCATAGCTGCCTAGCTGCTTTTGATACAGACTTGGTATCTTGGCATCTGAAATCTTATTCCTCTTCTGCTGGAGCTTCAGTTGTTTCTGTTGTTGCAGGTGCTCCGCTTGTGGCAAGTTTTTCCCTTACAAGTCTTTCAACTTCTGCTAAAATATCCGGATTTTGTGACAAGAATTCTTTTGCTTTATCTCTGCCTTGACCCAATTTTTCGTCATTAAAACTAAACCAAGAACCGGCTTTTTTCACAATATCAAGGTTTACGGCTACATCAAGAATATTTCCGATTTTGCAAATTCCTTTACCGAAAATAATATCAAATTCAGCAGTTCTGAAAGGTGGTGCTACTTTGTTTTTCAAAACTCTAACTCTAACGTGGTTTCCAACATCTCCATCATCACCTTTAAGTCCGTCTGTACGCTTGATTTCCATACGAACTGATGCGTAATATTTTAATGCGTTACCACCTGTTGTTGTTTCTGGGTTTCCGTACATAACACCGATTTTCATTCTTAACTGGTTGATGAAAATAACTGTTGTGTTTGTTTTTCCGATAATACCTGTCAATTTTCTCAAAGCTTTACTCATCAAACGAGCTTGTAAGCCCATTTGTTGATCTTCCATAGATCCGTCGATTTCGGCTTTTGGAACAAGTGCTGCAACAGAGTCAACAACAACGATATCAACTGCTCCTGAACGAACAAGTTCTTCTGTAATATCAAGAGCTTGTTCACCTGTATCAGGTTGAGAAATCAGCAAGTCATCAACTTTAACGCCTAAATTTCTAGCATATTCAGGATCAAGTGCGTGTTCTGCATCGACGAACGCTGCAATTCCGCCACGTTTTTGGCATTCAGCAACAATATGTTGTGCAAGAGTTGTTTTACCGGAACTTTCAGGACCATATATCTCAATGATACGTCCACGAGGAATTCCGCCAATACCCAAAGCAACATCTAGTGATAGCGCGCCTGTCGGAATTGCGTCAACATTAACTGTTGCCTTATCCCCAAGTTTCATAATAGAGCCTTTCCCAAAATCTTTTTCGATTTTTTCAATCGCAAGTTTTAGTGCTTTTGCTCTTTCTTCACTGTTTGACGGTGTCCCTATTACTTTTTCTTTTGTTGCCATAATCCTAATTCCTTTATTTGTGCAGATGAAAAACTATTCCCAAACGTGTTTTTCTTTTTTCTTATAAAAACCAAGACCAACCGGTTTGTAGGAATTCAAATCATTTTTCAACTGATAAATTTCTTTATTCAAATCAATAATCTTTTGTCTAAGAGTTTCATTGTCTGTTTTGCAACGAATAAGTTCAACAACAACTTCGTCCATGCCTTCAAGTTTTTCATCAATAACTTTGGCAATTCTGTTGCTCAACTTGTTTTCCATATCTTTCAAAGAGTTTAAAATACTAAGCATTGCAGGAGCTTGTTTTGGAGCAACTCTTGCCGGAGCCATGGTTGCAGCACCCTTCATTGCCTGAACTTTTCTCAAACTTTTTACTTCTTCATAAGAAAAATAAGTTTGTCCTTTGCTGTTTTTTCTCGGCAAAATTGATGCGCGTTTGCATAATTCCACAATTTCTTTATTATCTGTTTTTAGAATACTTCTCACTTCTTGTGGAGATAAAGTTTTTCCCT
>ERZ1026882.806-NODE-806-length-14838-cov-6.964554_pt1 | contig 14838 bp, 9 predicted proteins | sample MGYA00380171_ERZ1026882 | MGnify/ENA primary metagenome ERZ1026882 (study PRJEB33269, sample SAMEA4719807) | human gut metagenome | biome: human-associated habitat; feature: organic feature; material: feces | place: Cameroon | collected 2013-10 ...
GTCCAGCGGTTTTTGCTTTCTTGGTTAAGCAGGTTTTTATCAACCATATTGTGCAGTAACTTGCCTATTTCCAAAGAGTTCATTCCAAGCATTTGTTGAAGCTCCATATTACTTACGCTATCACCATTCCAAACGTATGCCATTACTTGTTGCTCATTGGCAGTAAAGCTATTGTATGTTTCTTCTCCATAATAAGCTTTCATTTCTGCTAAAGTTGATGCAGGCAGAAGACTTACCATAGGCAATGTGAGATCTACCTGACGCAATTCTGTTCGATCTATCAAGATCGGTTTGCGCCAGTTTTGTTCCTTCCATGTCTTTAATATAGTTGGATAGCCACTACCAATGTTTTCACCATAGCCAATCATACGTAGCATATTTTGTATTCGTGGATTTCTTGCTTTAGAATTACCACCATGCATGATGTCCTCCATTGGCAGTTTAAGCGAGCCTGGATTTGAGAAGAGAAATTCTTTCTCGTACTTCTCTATTTTCAGTACACCTGTGATGAGTAGATCAGCGTGGATAATCATATTGGTCAGAGCTTCACGAACGGCTTTGTGTATAGGGGTGTCATCGATACGTTCCATACCTTCGAGTTTGAATGGGCGTTTCAAATCTTGCGTGAGTTTGGCAATAACTCGCATAAAGAAGTTGAAAAGGTTGTTTTCCCATGTACCATCATATGTCAATCGGTCACTCCAACGGCTATCTGTTTCTAAGTTGGTCTTGTCTATATAGTCCATACGTATGTTGTCGAAGCGGTCACGCACAGGAAGTCCTTTGCCGAACATCATGAGTCCGGCTACGGTTAATCCCTCGCGATGCGTGTTTCTATCAAAAACATATCCTCCCATATTTCTCAGAAACTCTTTGTCGTCAAGTTGGTTGAAAGCATGATCCACATTTCGCACCTCAAATCGGTTACGGTATGCGTGTAGGGTAGGCATGTCTATGTCATTTAAGTCATAATTTTCTACCAATGTACCATCGTTGCCATTTTCATTGGCATCACGCAACATTGATTTTACTTCTTCATCTGTGCAATGATAGTCTCCTTCAAAGTTGCGCTTATACGAGCCTCCTATCAGGTTCTTATTTATGTAGATAGGGCGCATGGTATAGTTTGCCATAGGTACGTGTATGGCTATAATGTTTTTGCCATTATAGTCAATACATTCCACATTGTCCTCCATGAGAATATTACGACTTACCTTATCACTATTAATAGTGTCCCAAAATGATTTTAGGATTTTGTCGGTATCGTTAACTCCTGTCACTTCAAAACGTCCTTGCTCAATTGTATGGTTTCGGCGTTCCTTGATACCAAGTATAATAGTTCCGCCAATAGTGTTGGCAAAGGAAGAATAGGTTTCCCATACCGACTTTGGAAGCTCGTTTGTAGCTTCCTTATATTCTATGTTTATGCGCTCACCATAGAGCATCATATCGTTTATATCGTTTGATGTCATATTGTCTTATTTTAAGTTATGGCTTAACTTTTTTCCTCTTTCAATTACGCTTAGTACCGTTTTTCGTATCGCTTAACTGGTACTGGAGTTTATCTTAGGTGGTACTGGAGTATCAAGTAACTGACACCGGAGTAACACCTATGTGGTACTGAGAAGGTACTTTGAAGGTATGAATCAGGCTCTCCAATTGATGTGTTCCTCGTATTTGTCGAAGTCCATTTTGGAGTCTGCTCCTACCTTTTCAAGCATCAGTCTTATCACCTCTTGCTCTTCTGGTTGAAGAAGAATGTCACCACGTCTGCGCTTGAAATATTGGTTGCGTCCGAAGTGGAGGATGAGGGTAGTCATAAACTGGTCATACTGCTGTGGGTACATCCGCTTTTGGAAGTTGGTGAATCCTCTGGCGAATATCACCGGCTTTTTATCCCGATAATATGTACATGCCTCGTCCTTGCTGCATCTGGTGGGATTGATCAGACGCAGATACTCTGCATTCTGCTCCAGCATCATGGAGTAGGCTACCTGATGCAAGCAGGTAGCTGCCATAGGGCAGCTGCTATGCTCACATACAGGATAGTTTATTGGTAAAGACGTATATTCTTTCTTTGGCATAATCTACTTTGTTTTGATACCATTGTTCTTGAAGATGCTTTCGAGAAGGGACTTAGTCCATCGGCTTAATCAGCGACTCAATGTACTCTCGTTCAAAGAGGTCCAAGCCATATTTCTCGTATAAGTCCTCATCAGTCCATCGATGTGAGAAATCTTGGATAGGTACATTGCAATACACACCTTGCATTGCATTTTGAGTTAGTTTCATAATTGCAACCATAAAATGGAAGAATTTTGTACCCATATATGAAACAACATTTTCTGCGATTTCTAAACTATCAAATGGTCCAACTACAAGATACGTTTCTGTGCAGCATGTATTTTTTTCTACTATGAAAGGTTTAAGCCAATCTTTAGTAGTGTCGCCTGTTCCCCATGCTTTAGGAATCAATATTTTTACCTTGTCAACCCATTCTGTATTTTTATTGATAATTTCTCTATCAACGTATCCTACACCTTTTTTTCTCCAACCATTATAGTAAAAAATAGCAGAGTTTTCCTTTGGAGTATTATAATATGGTACCTTTACACGTTTACTGCTATGCTCTTCACGCATATCAAATCCAAATGGATCATTTGAACTAATCAATGAATTAAATTTTGCTTCATTTTTAGATTGAACTTTTTCTAAAATCTTTATCATATAACCATCACGAATAAGTATCTCTGTATTTTCTGTACTGAGATTACGCATTGTTTGTGTAACTCCTTTATCGTTATGGATAAAGAAGTTACAATATTGATTTGAATCGTCGTTCCATCTAAAATAGCTAATGCCTCCCTTTATTTCTACATTTGGAAAACAGAGTCTTGCATCAGCAAAATCATGTATTATATCTATTTTATTCTCTTTAATTATACTGTCTCTGAACTCCTTTAAGTCATTTGCAGCAAACCATCTAGAAGGTGAGACTATACTAATGCATTTTGGCTTAAGTGTTCTAGCTAAATCGATAAAATTTTGGTATATAGGTAACGGTTTTTGTCCATGACCTGAGAGCTGATACGGAGGATTACCCACCACTGCATTGAATTTCATTTCTTGCTTACTTGTATTGCCCTTCCAGAAACCAATAGACTTCAGTTCTTGCATGAGTTCTTCCTGGTTTTTAGAAGCACGTTCGATTAATTGTACGTTTTTAATATTCGCTTTCTGGTCAACCTGACGGAAGCCAAAGAGGGTGCGGCGAGTGATACCCACGGCCATAGGAGTATTGCAGATAACATACATGTTATCCTTTACAATATCATCCCAAACCACTTGTTCTTCCTGCACGCTGACCGTCTCTTTGTCGATGCATTCCGCCTTGATGTATTCATCCAAACGGCGACGGAAGAGAGAGTAAGTGACATAAAGAGGGTAGAGACCAGTCTTTGAATTGATCTCCAATATCTTTGTCTGAACCTCTCCTGCAAGGTCAACATTGTCAAAGAGTTGACGGGTTACATCGCCCTGGTCAACATAACGAGGTGTGTCAAGTACTCCGGTCTTTTCGTCAAAACTTTCGGCGTACCAGCACCAACCACCAATCGTGTCACTCATGTGCATATTCACTACACGCCAAGGAGTAAGCACAGTCTCTTTATCTGGATTGCGGAAATAAGAGAAAATCTCCGTAATCTGACGGATGCGCTCATCTATATGCATAAAGTCAGCCTCACGGGTAAGGGCACGATATTTCTTACCCGCTTCCTCGAAACGGGTAGCATTGAAGCACTTACGAATCTTGTTGAAATCTTCTTTCGAGATTCCCTTTGGCATAAACTCAGTCCAAGACTCATCCTTAATTTTTCGGGTGAAGTTGTCAACTGTCAGTTCATCCTTAGGGTCGCCGGCATCAGCACCACCATACATCAGCAAAGGAATACGGAGCGCAATACCACGGATATTGGTCATACGCTTCTTAAACTCCTCACGTTCTTCCTTCGCCTTCTCACGTCGGGCAATACGCTCAGCTTCTGCCTTCAGCCAATCCTCACGTTCTTCTTCAGACATGGCTTCCCATTTCGCCTTAAACTCCTCGTCCTTCTTCAGCTTTTCTTCAGCTTTCTTCTTGGCTTCAGCTTTCTTCTGGCGAATCTTTTCCTCCCATTCCGCACGCTGTTCATCAGTCATGTGGCTCAAATCAATGGTATCTTTAGCTTCCTTACGCTTCTCATCAGGAGCTTTGCCACCATTCTCACCAATATGATTAATGATTTCTGGATTCACCTTGTTCAACTCATCCTGGTTGTAGAGGCATGGATCGTCAAAACCCTTGCGCACCAGTCGGTCGATAAAGACATTCTCCAACTGCTTGTAGATGTCGTTGACATCCATGGGACTCATCTTGCCTCCTTCCATAGAAAGAACAGGACAAAGCTCAATAAAGTCACGAACAGTCTCCTTGTCACGCATTTCCTGTGTCTTTTCTTCTTCACCTTCCTGTTTTTTCTTCTCCTTGGCTGTAGCCATAGAAGAGAACTTGGCTGTTTCTGCCACAATCTTCAAGGTTCGGTCGGGCGCAAAGTCGAATACATAACATTCTTTCTTGATCTTACCTTCTGGTGTCTTGTATGGAGACTGCACGCGGAAGATGGTCTGCATGTAAGTGGCAGCACGGTCGCCACCTTTAAGATAAAACACGGCAGTCCATGGCGCAACAGTAACGCCTGTAGTCAGACGGCCACAGGATATGGTAATGGTAGAAGTCTTCTCAGGATTGTCGCCAATCGCTTTAAGCACCTTATCGAGCGCATTCTCATTCTGCTCGTCAGTTTCGCTTCTACCTGCAACATTCACTACATCGAAGTGACGGAATATCTTGTGCTCTTTCAGAAGTTGCTCCAAAGCAGCCGCTTCGTTGACATGAGAAACTACCCAAAGCGTATGGCGGAACATCTGGCGATATTCATTGGTAGAGAAAGGAAAATTATTCTCAGCATCCTTTTTGCAGAGTAAATCTAAGAACTCAGATACTTCCGGCTCATGCACAAAACGGCCTTTAGCACCCTCTGGCATAGATGCTTTGTCGGCTTTAGGATTACCTGTCCATGTACGGAAGAACTCTGGGAACGAGAATACACCGGTCTGGTCAAGGATATTATCAATATTCTTGGTAATGTCGTAGGTGAAGATATTCATCTTCGGCAATTCAGCGTATGGATTCTTCTCGTTAGGATATTCCAAGCTCCAGTTATGCTTTGCAGTTTGCTCGGCAATATAGTCCCAGGTATAGATTTCATCCCCATTGAAATCTTCATAAAGATTGAAAGGAGTACCAGAGAGATAGAGCATCTTGGTCTTCTCTTTCTTCAGAAAGTCCTGGATGACACCTTTTCCCAATGAGGTAAGAGTTCCCTCGTGAGCTTCATCTATAATGATTAAATCCCAGTCGGTTTTCAGAATGTCTGCTTTCAGCATCTCGTTCTCCTTGGATGTGGAGTTTCCATTGCCCAGTTCCTTACTTGCATTTTTTGCCTGTGTCTTGCTGTTGACTAGTTCAGAGAGACGAATATATTGCATGGAAACGAAGAAGGCATAATGATTGCCTGGAGTCTCGACAAAGCTTTGTAAATCATAGTAGTTACCTACAGTCTCACTTTCATCGTCCGAACGCATACCGAAACCATAGGTTTTGTGGATGTCGCTGTTGCCTTTCACTTTAGGCTCAGAACTTTTGCTGCCCACAACCTGTTTGAAGGCTTTTAGCCAACTTTCTCCTACTACAGGGCGGTGGGTGATGATAAGGGTGCGTTTCACATCCAGTTCTCGCATAAGCTGCATGGCACAGATGGTCTTGCCGAAACGCATCTTGGCGTTCCAGAGAAACTGGCGATATTCTGGAAGAACTTCATACTGGTATTCACCTCGTCTTCCACTTCTTTTACAGAAACGCTCCTTCGCTTGATCGATTGCGTCCCTTTGTTCAGATCGAAGAGTGATAAGGTCATCAGCAAACAGGTCATCCTGCATGCCGGTCTTTATTTCTTCAAGGGTTGAGTACGTTGCCATAATTATGTTATTTATTATTATTCTTGTTTACTAACGACTCGAAGGTCTGTTTGATAGCCGACTTGTCGTGAAAGTCTATATTTCTTAGCGTTGACTTCTGAAGGTTGATACCCTTAAGGAAGTCTTTGATAAGACAGAACCGCTCAAAGGGTGGATATTCTTTGTGGATTAATCTCTCTCTCTCAGTATCCATTTTTTTCTCGGCTTCTGGAGTTCTGAATATTCCCAAATCAGACTTTTTCTTTTCAAAGTCTTGAATGATCCGTTTTTTCTCTTCTGAAGTCAACTCCTTTGGAGTATGCCCTGGAAATCCGTATGTCAAACCATCCATTTGCCACACATTCCAGGAGATGATGTAAGCAGCGCCTGGCATCATGCGCATCTTGTTCTGGTTGAACTTCTTTTCACCAAACTGAGCGATATAATGCTCTTCGAATGTAAAGAAGAGGGCTTCTCTGGCAAGTAGGAGGTTATCGCCTTGCCATTCGAAACCGTATGTTGCACGGAGAGCTATCTTAGCCCAAAGAATCCAATCCTTGGAATCCTTCGTATTCTCGGAAACGATTCTGAGTTTACGGTCGAGCATTCCTATGCGATATTTCACATTCTCATTATACTCACCAGTAACGGCATCATATCTGTTACAGAGGTATGGAGCTTCGCCACAGGTAATCTCCAGACGGGTATCAGCCACATAGTCTTTCCAGGTCTTACCTTCTGGAAACTCAATTTTCTCCTCATTGTTAATCCACTTCTGAGGGTTTTCAGGGTCGGGCGAATTGAAGAGTCCTTCTTTTCTGCCGAACCATTCTTCATCAATGAGATTGTTCTGTGCATTACAGATCCATGCAGGAGTAAATACCTCTGCCTTATCCTTTGCACGCTGCGTCTGTTCTTCTTTCGACTTTACGGCACGCGGTCGGATAATCTCCTGGTAATTGTCTTTCTCCTCAGGATTCTTTTTGACCAACTCATTATATTGCTCCTTCGTAATCACCTTGCCTTCTTTTGAGGCATAGGATGTGATCTTGTCGAGCGTGACAGGTGCAAAGAAAGTAAAATCCTCTCCGTAGTCAGCATACGAATCCGTAGCCCAGTAGATATTCTGCTGGGTAGTATGATCTTTCAGAAGATTCATACATACCTTCTCTCCGTAGCTGTGGAGGAGTTGGTTCTCACTTATGTCTGCGTCATTTATCATTGTTTATATTTTAATTGCAAAATTATCATTCTATGTTGCAGTCTTTCTGCACTATTGAATATTTTTTCAATAAATTCTCTATTTTTTCGGCAATTTGCCGTCTCAACCACTCAGGTTTGAGTACTTCAACCTGATTTCCGTATGAAAAGATGCGTGCTTCAAGTTCCTTATTAGGACGAACCATGAGTTTGATAATTTGCTGTTCTTCGTCCTCAACCTCTTGTGAAGGATGTATTGGTTTGTTCACCACATAAGGGAAACGAGCTTCGTCAAACTTCAACAGCACTTCCTCTGCCACAGGATGGTCTTCAGGTAATGTCACTCCAACTACATTCTTAAAATACTCATTGAAGTCTATATCCGTATTGGGAATAAACGGAACATTGGCACGAGAGAACTTCACGATACGGTCAAGGGCTTTGTTGGTGATGTAATTGCCATGACTTCCTTCCTGTAATCCGATGAGGAACCAGCGGTTGTTGAATTGCTTGATATGGTAAGGATGGAGTATGGCTGTTCTTTCATTGCCAGAGAAAGTGCGATAGAGCAAATTCAAAGGCTGATGATTCAATGCGGACTCTATCAGTTCGCCCAAGAACTCAGTTCCCTTCAGCAGATCATTGTGGTCAAATGATACGATATTCTCAGTATTGGGCTTGACACCAAAACGGAATTCAAGATTCGAGATGACATCTTCCAACCATGCATTACTCGGCACACCACGGAAACGACTTAGTATGTCGATAGTGGAGCGAAGAGACTTTATTTCTTCGGCTGTCAACTCATTATTAAAGATGGAGAAGCTTGGGTCAGAATAACGGTAGTAACTTTTCCTTCCATCGAAAGGATATGTTTCGATAGGGGCATTGTAGGTGACTCTATCTCTCATGTATTTGATGTCTTCACGTATCTGACGGATGCTGACCTGCGAGCCATAGAGATCCATGAGGGACTCATTGACTGTGTCAAGGAGGTCCTCAATACTATATGTTCTATGAAAATCGCTAAAGCATCTGTCCAGTATCCGGTAGCGCAGTTGCGCATTCTTGTTTGTTGGCATAGAGTCTTTTCTTAATTTGTTTATTTATCTGTTTTTATTGTAACGACATCGTCCAGTCTTACAAGGTCGTTCATGTCGCATTTGAGACAGCGAGCTATCTCAATCAAATTCTCTAAAGTTGGTTGTGATGTATTGGTGACCCACTTTGATATTGTAGCAGGATCTTTACCGAGCATCTCAGCCAGTTGCTTGTTGGTTAGCATGCGTTCTGCAAGCATCACCTTAATCCGATTTAGAGGTTGTTTCTCCATATTTCTTGTTTTTATATATTATCAATATGCAAAAATAAGGTTTTTTCTTCGAAAAACAGACATTTTTCATAAAAATAACACTCCTAAAGCAAATAAATTGATGTTTTCGTCATGTTATTCGAAAAAATATTGTATTTTTGTAGAAAAAAGGCTGCATCTCAGCAATCGGAGCAAGCTCCATTGCGTTCGGTTTGCACTTTTTTTGCATGTGAAGGGCATCTTTTTTCTGAGAGTGCAGATAGATTGCATAATGGCTTTCTACTTTTGCATCCAGAATGTAACAGTTAGACCTTTAGGTCTTAATATAAACAAAATCATTAGAAGGATGGAAAAGACGAACATCTACACAGATGAAGAGCGTTATTGGATGACAGGAGGTAGAACAGGAACATTGCCTACACGTATCATCCCATCTGTGATTTACAGCTTGGCACCAAACGAAATCTTCGTGTTTGGAAGCAATGCTCTTGGTATGCATCATGCAGGTGCAGCTCGTGTTGCCTACAATGAGTTTGGTGCAGAATGGGGAAATGGTGAAGGATTGCAAGGTCAGTCATACTCTATTCCCACAATGGAGGGTGAGCATAATACTAAGCTTGCCATCATGAGATTTACGCAATATGCCAAGGAGCATCCTGAACTAAAGTTTCTGGTAACTCCTGTTGGCTGCGGTATCGCTGGATATACTCCAGAAGAGATTGCTCCTATGTTTAAGGATGCAGCTTACTTGGAGAATGTGTATTTACCCATCAGCTTCTGGAAGGTGCTGATGAAGTGTGATACGTAAATAGTTTTATAAAAAACTTCACAAAGTTCAAATGCTTGACTTTTGAAGAGTGCTAATTATACAATTTAAAATTAATTTTCAATGGATAGATATATACTTCCTAACATAAAACAATATAAAAATATAGATGACTTATTTGAATCAACAGATAAGTCAAATACAACACGTTTTTCTGATAAGTCTTCTTTCTTAGATACAATAATTAAAACACATCATTTATGTATCGTAGGAGAACCTGGAATTGGAAAAAGTAGACTTTTGAAAGAGTTGGAATCGACTCTTTCTTCAAAAAAAGTTGTAAAATGTAATGCTGTAGATTTTATTTCAAAATCGATTGGTACCGATGTGAAGTATTGTATAGTTGATGCTCTTGATGAAGTTGAATCAAATCAATTTTCCAGAGTATTTAGAGAAATAAAGGACTTTTGTGAGAATAACAAGAATACAAATGTTGTTTTTTCTTGCAGAAAACATTATGTGGCTTCTTATGCTCACATTTTCTCTTCATTTACAGATCTTTCGTATATAGAACTACTTAGATTAGATGATGAAAGTGTCGAAGATATTCTTTCCAGTTGTTCAGAGCAGGTCATTTGTAATGTAGGAAAAAGTAAGAAAATGTTAGGCTTGCTTTCTATTCCAAGATATCTTGAATATTTTATAGAATACCAAAAAGAGAACGTTGATTGTCAAAATATAGGCCAAATATTTGAGCAGTTTGTTGAGAAAAATATTCTTAAAGCAATTGAAGAATATGATAACACACAATGCGATAAAAACAATTTGGCTATCCTGATACAACGAGTACTTGAAAAAATAGCATTCGTTATGGAAATTGGTCGACTTGACTCAATCACAAAAGATGAGCTATATACAATTTTGGATGGTATAAGCGGTAATATGGCACAAATGGTTTTGTCTAATTTAAGTTTGTTGTTTTTTGAGAATCGCATTCTTAAAGAGACAAATGACGTTTTGATGTTTCCTGATACAGAGATACAAGAATATCTTGCTGCGAAAGAATTATGTAGACAAGACAATATTGAGAGTGTATTGTATGATATTGCAGTAAGTCATGATGTTAAACATATTTATCCAAATTGGCTCGATGTAATTCCCCATATATCATACACTCGCTCTCCTTCATTCTTTAATATTTTCAAATTAATTTTATCTTATGAGTCTAATTTAGAATTGGATTCGTTGGATGCATTATTGAGATATGTAGATCCTACTATACTTACTATTGAGCAGAAAGCAGAATTGTTTAAGATTATTTGGAATATTTATTTGAGAAAACCAGTTTATATTAGATGGAGAAGTCCTATTTTATCTATTTTGAAGCAATGCTATTCTGTAGGTTGTTGTCAAATGCTTATGCCAACAACAGAGCATTTGAATAAAATTCAACTTTCAAATATATCAGCAATTCTTGAAGTTTTGGCTCAAGGTAATTGTTTGAGTGCAGAGGTTATTTCGTATTGGGCAAATGCTGCTAAGAAATTAGTAGAAAATCAAAATTCTGATATTCAATACGTTTCGCTGTCGATATTCGAAGCGATAAATGACATTGAGGACTTAATCGGATTAGCTAAAAAATTCAATATCTTCAATTCTGATGTCAAAGGAAAGTACTGTGATATTACTGGGTATAATGGGGTCTTCGATAAGAACGTAATACAATGTTGGATTAATGAATGTTATCAACGTAATCCTCATGCTATAAATGCAATATTATGTATAGAGAATACAGAATTAATAATAAGTACATACAAGCAGATCGTCAACAATAATAAAATTGAGAAGTTCTTTAATCCAGTAGGAAATTTAAGTGTACATTACTTTTCCTTGATAAAACAAATTCTTGCAGTATTTAATGGAAACAAAGAGGTTAAGAACGATATGATTAAGCTGTTTGTTGCTTATTTGCAAACTCGCCATTTTTACAGATTTAGTAGAGAAGAAAATGAATTATTCAAACAGATTATTCAAGATGAATCTGTGTCATTGTCCTTTGTTCAAAGTTTAGATCAAAACAGAGGATTGTTGTATTATTTGAAGAACATTGAGCCAGAGTTCATTGATTATGCCTTGATTTGTGCGATTGATAATATTCTGGTAAAACTAAATAAAAATATATTCGACATTGACAGATGCCTTCTTACGCTTTTAGGCATAGTAAGACACGACAAAGATAAACAGGAGTCATTATCTAAATATATGGCTCGTTATTCTGATGTATTTAAACGTTGGGATAAATCTGAGGGAGAAGAAAACATTCCTAATGGTGACAAAGACCTGGAAGAAGCATACAATTATCTTGTGGATCAGAATATTAAATCGAAAGACAAGTATTATTGTGCATTCTTTTTGTGTAAGAATATTGATTATTTGAAATCCATTGATTACAATAACGTTTTTACAGTTGTATGTGATTTTTTTAACAATGTAAATCTCGACAAAACCAAAACAGAGAAAGAAGATCCGCATTCCTACAATCTGTCATGGAATCTTATATATATACCACATTTTGTAAATGCTGTTTGTGAACTCGGACAAGAAGAAAAACTAATGCAATATAGGATGATATTAGCTAAAACACTACCGTTCATAAGTCGCGTTGGTAATATTGATTCTCGTACTATTAGTTCTTCCTACAAGAAAATTATAGGCAAATTGAGTAGAGACGAAAATGCTATACTCATAGACTGGTGGAAATCTAGAAATGACGATTATTTAAATATATCGCCAGACGATATTATGTCTTGTATCACTGAGTATGGGATGGGCTCTTTATCTTATAAACTTGAAGAATATGTGGATATTTTTATTGCGAAGCAATCTCAAGAGAATGAATATGTCGCTTCAAAAGCACTTGAGTTGATAGCAAAAGACTATGTCAAATGGGGTGTTGAAGATTATAGAAAATTGTTTGATTCTATTGAAAAATGTGGAATTAAGGGGATGAAAATGCAGTGTAATGCCATTATGATAGAAAAATTTCATGATGAAAAAGCAATATCATGGAGATTCTCTTATTTAAAAGAAAATATAGTTTCTACAAGACAATTTGAAAGTCATCATGTACGATTGGTATCAGATGAAGAACAAGAAATTTCGGGAGCAAATCCACGAATGTTTAGGTGTTTTATGTCAGTAAAAGAAGAATCCGTTATTCAGAACATGATAGAATTGTTTAAATACGGGTTAAGACTGTCTCCCCAAAAAGAAACCAGAGAGTATTCTAGTTATTTGCTGTCGCAGATATACTTGTACTTTATCAACATGAAAAAAATGCACTTTATTCAAGAGTTAAGAACTCTTGTTGAGAGGCACTGTGATGGCTTTCCTGACTATAATGCTTATAATATAATGAATCATTATGAGTTAGTCTTCATGAATTCTGACAGAAGCAGTGTAGATGCATCCGTAAAAAAATACAATACATGTATAACGAATACATATTTGCCAATAAGAAACGATGCTGATTTTAGAAACTATTTTACAACGATTGCATTAGAGGTTCAAAAAGAAATTCATGACCAAGGTATTTACTCTCTTGTCAATAGCCAAGCTTTGAGTGAAGACTTTATTCAACGAGAATTAAAAAACACCATTATAAACAAGTGTAGTCAATTAGGATTGACTAATGTACGTGTTGATCGTGAAGTTGCATTGCAAGATAACAAACGAACAGACTTTTTAATTTGGTATGGAATGTGCAATCCTATTATGATAGAACTTAAATTATTGCATAATAAAGAAATACAAAGTACTAAAGAACGTCAAGCGTATAAAATGAAGTTCGAAAAGTATTCCAAAGCAACCAATGCTTGCTTGTCTGTATTTTGGGTTTTTGATGTTGGTAGAGGTGGCAAACAAAATATATTTGAAGTTCTAAAAGATGAATATCGAGGCTTACCTTTTACGACCTGCTTATTAACTAAATGCAAGTGTAGCAGTGGACGAGATACAGGTGCGATTGTAAAAAAGCAAATAGGAAAAAGGACTACAAGAAAGAAAAGAAAGTAGTAAATCTGTTAGTCAATCCTGTCTTAATTTAAAATGCTCACATTGTGGGTCATTAAGAAATATACAATAGCGGCCACCTTCCTGCTTGTGTGGACAACGACACAAGATAAGGTGACCGTCTAAAGCTTTACTATGCCAATCGTAACTTTTAGCACAATCCCTACAATGGTAGATTGTTTCAGTTGCGATTGGCTTTATTTGTTTCTTTCTTGGTTTGGACATAATCAATCTTTGGATAGTGTTATCGCCGAAGACTTCTGGTTTCTTCTCTTTGTAGAAGAGTGTCACTCATAGCAAATGATGCAACTGTTCCACAGCCAAGTGCTCTGATAGCTGCCTTAGCGGTATTGCCTGTATCTACTACATTATCAATGAGATAAGGAGTACGGTTTGAAGGCAAGTCTTTATGCCTGTAGAACCCCATATCTTCGGCAGAAAGCGTCTGGCCTCTTTTCTTGGCATTATATTGTGAGTCTCGCTCTATGCCACGGAGGGCATCAACGATAGGGTGGTGAGTATATGACGAGATAGCCCTTGCTAACTGCATGGTCTGTTCGGCTTTGCCATGATGTCCTGGAATTGGAACGAGAACCGCATTTTGTGGTAACAGCTTTGCTATCTGGCGTGCAGCATAGTCTATTGCATCATTGTCTCCATCTTTCAGTTTATGAGCTACCCACCGGTTGATACCATCATAATATCTACCAGTGGATAGGAATGTAATACCGTCTGAAACTGTTTTGATTGGTTCGTTTTCTGTCATGGAGTAAATAATAACATGAGTTCTGCATACCGTCTGCGCTCAATGGAAGGGATTCGTTTCCCTCGCCAATAGCAATGATTCACATAATCGTCTCTGATGTTCCGGTTACCAACTTCAAGTTTCTTTAAAACAGAACTTTTCGGGTATTTGCCCTTATATCCTGTCACCTTGTATGGTCCGATGTTATAGGCCAAAGCGGCAAGGAGTAGGGAGTCCCGACCATAGGAACGAAACATAGCACATAACTCTCTGAGGTCTTTACGAAGAAGTTGCTCTGCTTCATATGTTGACATATTAGCAGAGTAACGCTCTCCAAGTCTGAGCTTATGTCCATAACCTACATACGGATAGTCCTTAGCTCGGTGCATACCTTCATAGAACCTGATGCAGCATACTGCACGTTCGAAAGGTGGCAACTCAAAAATAGACGCCGACGTTGATGCCGGTCGCTCTGTCGGCATTCGAGCCTGGACATTCGCAACCAGACTCAATGATATAAGCAGGAATAATATTATCTTTCTGAAAGTCATTTTATCTTGAATTTATTTATCTCGTCAATCATATTCTTGACATCGAGGTTTACACTCACGAAATTCTGATACAAGATGCGTTCCTTGGCATCCTTGGATGGGAAGGTGTAGAACTTCGGTATCTTGTAGTTCGCAT
>ERZ1026882.812-NODE-812-length-14770-cov-5.019436_pt1 | contig 14770 bp, 11 predicted proteins | sample MGYA00380171_ERZ1026882 | MGnify/ENA primary metagenome ERZ1026882 (study PRJEB33269, sample SAMEA4719807) | human gut metagenome | biome: human-associated habitat; feature: organic feature; material: feces | place: Cameroon | collected 2013-10 ...
CCTTTTCTTTACGTGCTACAACGATTGCGCCAATGATACATGCCAGCAGGAATACTGAGATGAACTCGAAGGGCAATACATACTGATACTTTTCTGAACCGAGAAGAGCCTCGCCGATGGTCTGCATGGGCACCTCTTTGCCTTCTACAGCTACAGAGATGAAACCATTCTTGAGCTGTACGCCGGCTACGGTAGCCAAACCTACGAGGCAGATGAGTGCGTAAGAGAGGGCACGGCAGCCCTTAACGCGCTCTACCAATCCCTGGAGTGTGCGCTTGCTTACGAGCTGCACGGCGAAGATGTACATCATCACCATACCGCCAGCGTAGACGCTGATCTGTGCTGCACCGAGATAGGTGTAGTCGAGCAGGAAGTAGAGGCCTGCCACTCCGAGGAGTACGAAAAGCAGGAATGTGACCGAACGCATGATGCGCTTTGTGGTCACGCACATGACAGCCGATCCGAGGATTACTGCTGCCAAGATGCAAAACATTACTATACTTGCCATATTTTCTTACTCCTTATTTTGTTTTGGTGTTAAACGTTCCGATTTCGAAGTCGGCGCCGCCGTCGATGATGTTAGGCAGCGAGCCGCCCTCGTACACTTCCTTGTCGAGGTGAAGCACGAGTGCTTCGCGGTCGAATACCGAGTTCTCGAAATCGTTTACAAATTTGATTGCGCCGAAGTTGCAGGCGTTGACGCAGAGCTCGCAGAACATGCAGTCGCCGAGGTCGTACTGATAGTCGACGAGCTGCTTTTTCTTCTTGCCTGTCTCCGGGTTCTCAACCATCTGCGACACGATCTTGATGGTGCCGTTCGGGCAAGCCTTCTCGCAGAGTGTACAAGCAGTACACTTCACGGCGCCGTTCTCGTCGCGGTTCATCACCAGACGTCCGCGGTGGCGTGCTGCTACGTGCAGTGTGGTCTTGCGGTTCTCGGGATACTGCTCAGTGCTCTTCGGTGTGAAGTACTCCTTCCAGGTGGTCTTCATACCTACGGCGAGAGTCTTCACAGCAGCTCCGATTTCTCCGAAATATGATTTTTTGTTTTCTTCCATTGTTTTAATGATGTGTTTTTAGAAGTGCCAACCGAATGCCACAACTACAGTCATGAGAATCAAGTTGATAAGACACAAAGGCATCAAGTACTTCCACTCGAGCTTCAGTATCTGGTCGACACGCAGACGCGGGAATGTCCAGCGCACCCACATGAGCAGCCATACTACGGCGAATGTCTTTCCGAGGAACCATACGATGCCGGGGATGAAGTTGAGCACGTTGTCTACTGCCTCAACGCCGATGTTGAACGGAGCCCAACCGCCGAGGAACACTGTGGTGGCGATTGCCGAAACTACGAAGAGGTTGAGGTACTCGGCGAGGTAGTAGAAGCCGAAGCCCATACCCGAATACTCGGTGTGATAGCCGGCTGTAAGCTCCGACTCAGCCTCAGCCAAGTCGAACGGGCCGCGGTTTGCCTCGGCGTTGCCTGCTACGAGGAACACGAGGAAGGCGATGATAGCCGGGATGTGTCCCTTGAAGATGAGCCAGCCGAAAGCGCCGGTCTGTGCCTCTACGATGCCCGATACCTGCATTGTGCCGGTGAGCACAACGGCGGTGATGAGGCAGAGTGCGAGCGACATCTCGTATGAGATGAGCTGCACGGCACCACGCATAGCCGAAACTACCGAATACTTGTTGTTAGAGCCCCAACCTGCCATGAAGATGCCCACGATGCCGATGCTCGAGATAGCCGACATGAGGAACAGGCCTACGTTGAAGTCGAGCACCTGAGCGCCGTTGTTCCACGGGAGGAACGAGAAGGTGCCCACGGAAGCGATGATCACGAGGAACGGAGCAACATAGTAGAGCACCTTGTCGGCGCCGTCTACTGAGAAGATCTCCTTGATGAGCATCTTAAGCACGTCGGCGAACACCTGGAATATACCCCAAGGACCTACGCGCATCGGGCCAAGACGACACTGGAAGTAGGCGCAGACCTTACGCTCCATGAAGATCAAGATGATGGCGAGGATGGCGTAACCTGCGAGAATGCAGACACCAACCAGGATGCACTCGATCAGTATTGTCCAGAAATCTCCAAGACCGCAGGTCTGTGAGAGGAGATTGTGGAACCAGTTTGTTACTATACTAAAGTCAAACATTTTGTTTAAATTTTGATTTTTGAGTTTTGAGTTTTGAATTATTGTGGCAAGCCACAATTTTGAATTATGAGTTGTGAGTTTTGAATTATTGAATTGCGATTTACCATATCAATTCAAAATTCTTAACTCCTAATCGGCGAAGCCGACAATTCAAAATTCAACATTCAAAATTCAACATTCCTTTTAACGGTCGATGTCAGGAATTACGAAGTCGATAGCCGCACCGGTGGTGATGAGGTCGGCAATCTTCTGTCCGCGAAGCATCGGGTCGAGAGCGCCGGTCAGTGTCAGACCCATAGGACGCATCTTCATACGGTAAGGACTCTTGTCGCCCTTAGAGTGGAGATATACGCCGAACTCGCCGCTGGCTCCCTCTACAGAGAAGTACCACTGTCCCTCGGGCACCTTGATGATTGGCTTCTGTTTAACGTAGAAGTCGCCCTCCGGAATGTTGTCGATGAGCTGCTCGATGATGTTAAGGCTCTGATAGAGCTCCTTGATGTGGCAGTAGTAGCGGTCCATTGAGTCGCAACCGGTCATTGTAATCTCCTCCCACTCTACCTTGTCGTAGAGGTCGTACGGGTGGCGCTTACGTGTATCGTTCTTCCAGCCTGCGGCACGTCCTGCCGGACCTGTCACGGCGTAGTTGATACAGTCTTCGCGTCCCATCGGGCCTACGCCTACCAAGCGGTTGTGTGTGATTACGTTGTCGCCGAACACGTCGAGATACTCCTGAATCATCGGACGCAGATACTTGCAGAGCTTCTTTGTGTTCTCTACGAACTTCGGGTCGATGTCTGCCTGGCATCCGCCGATGCGGTAGTAGTTCTGGATGAGTCGTCCGCCGGTGGTCTCCTCCATCACGTTGAGCACGTGCTCGCGGTCGCGCATGCAGTAGAGGAACGCTGTGAGGGCGCCCAAGTCCTGCGCTGTACAGCCGAGGTAGAGCAAGTGGGAGTCGATACGCTGCAGCTCGTCCATGATGGTGCGGATGTAGTGGATGCGGTCGTTAAGCTCAACGCCCATACCCTCCTCGATGACGCCTACGAGAGCGTGGCGGTGCATCATGGCAGAGAGGTAGTTGAGACGGTCGGTGAGAGCGAGTGTCTGCGGATAGGTCATGCCCTCCCACATCTTCTCGATGCCGCGGTGGATATAGCCCAGGTGCGGATAGATGCGCTTCACCTTCTCGCCGTCGAGAACGGTCTGCAAGCGGAGCACACCGTGTGTAGACGGGTGGTTAGGGCCGATGTTCACAACGAAGTCGGTGTCCTCGAAGAGGCGCTTCTTTGTAGCTACGAGGTGGCCGTCGGCGTCGAGACTGTACACAACGGTGTAGTCAGACTCTGGCTCGTCGGTAAGCGGGAACTGGTTTGCCTCGGGGCTCATGTCGAAGTCCTTGCGCAACGGATAGCCGTTGAAGTCGGTACGGAGGAACAGACGGCGCATGTCGGGGTGGCCGAGGAACTTGATGCCTACGAAGTCGTAGACCTCGCGCTCGAGCAGCTCGGCTGCCTTCCAGAGCTCAACGACGGTAGGAATCACGTCGCTGCCGTCCACCTTCTTTGCGATGGTGCGTACGGAGCAGCGCTCGTTGTTGTCGGTGTTCTCAAGAATGTAGATACATCCCAAGCCTTCCTCGCCGAAGTCCTCGCCGATGATGGTAACAAGGTAGTCGAAATGTTTCTGGTTCTTCAGTTTCGACATCTCACTCGCAAAATTGTCGAATGAGAGTTCTATGTTTTCAAGTTTCATATCTTATACCTTATTATATTAATCAGTTAGACCTTTCTTTGCATCGAAGCCTTCCGGCACCTCGTTCACTACGATTGTCTCGCGCTTTGCTTCGCTGGCGAGAGCCTCGTTGCTCAAGCCGTGCAGACCACCCTTCGACATAGAGAGTTCTTTCTCCTCATGTGTCATCTTGTGGTTTGCTCCGCCGAAGAACTTCTCGACCTTCACCTTGCGCTGCAGCTGCATCATGCCGTAGAGGATAGCCTCCGGACGCGGAGGACAGCCAGGCACGTATACGTCTACGGGCACAATCTCTGAGATGCCGCGCACTACGTTGTACGAGTTCTTGAACGGACCGCCAGAGATGGCGCAACCGCCCACTGCCACAACGTACTTAGGCTCAGCCATCTCGTCGTAGAGACGCTTGAAGACTGGCGCCATCTTGTTAGTGATGGTACCGGCGCACATGATAAGGTCGGCCTGACGAGGAGAGTTACGTGTCACCTCGAAGCCGAAGCGAGAGAAGTCGTAACGGGCGCAACCTACTGCCATGAACTCAATGCCGCAGCATGATGTACCGAATGTTAATGACCACAAAGAGTTGGAACGACCCCAGTTGATAGCCTGGTCGAGTGAGCCAACCACTACGTTGACGCCGCCCTCATGGAGCTCGTCTACGATTGTCTCAAGGCCCTTGTTGTCCTTGAACTCATCGTAAGGAATACTCTTGATGACAGGTTTTCTTACTTCCATTCCAACGCTCCTTTCCGCCAAGCGTATGCAAGGCCAAATACCAATACCAGCATGAAGAAACCAACGCTCGCAAGCGCCATCGCTCCAAACTGCTTGACTACTACTGCCCACGGGTAGAGGAAGAGGGTCTCAATGTCGAACATAAGGAAAAGGATAGCAAAGAGATAGTAGCCAACATGCACCGGAATCCAAGAAGATCCGCGTGTAGGGATACCACACTCAAAGGGCTGACCCTTAACCGGGTTGTACGAACGAGGACCTACGAGTTTTGCAACTACGTATGCACCCACCACCAATACAACAGCCGTCAAGATGACTGTGATTAATAAAATAGAATCCATAAAAATTTTTAAAACAATTTGTTTCTTTTTCTACGTAGAATACCGCTAAGTATTCGAATTGCAATTTTCAGTTTGCAAAGTTAGCAATAATTATTGGATTGTTGAGGGTTTTTACTTAAAAATCTGTAAAGAATAAGCATAGAAAGTTTCTGCCGCTTTCTATGCTTCTATCGTCGTGCAGCGAACGGAATCCAATCGGACGGCGGACGGAATCCGATCGGACGGCGGACGGAAACCGATCGGACGGCGGACGGAAACGGTAGGGGGTGCAGCTGTCTCAGCTGCACCAACCAAGCAAACAGGCAATCTATTGCAGCTGTCTCCACTGCACCAACCAAGCCAACAGAACAATCTATTCCTGCTGTCTTCGCTCGGCTTTGCCGCTTGCCAGAGCAAGAGCTGCACCAACCAAGCCAACGCTACTAATGTAGGAGGCTACGGCATTCTTGCCGTAGTCACGCAGTCCTCAATACAAATATCCTTCCACTGATTGCTGATTTACAGCAGGTTATTAGGGTGCGTAAAAATAACAACGGATTTATCGGATTAAACGAATGTCGTTAGCCGTAGCGGAGGTCTCCGGCCTCCGCAGCAAGCTGCGATACAATTACTATCCGACTTGGTGTTGCGGAGGCCGGAGACCTCCGCAACGGATGGCGCATCCGTTTGATCCATTGTCAACCCACTCAAGCAGAAATCCGTTAAATCCGCTGTTAATCTCCACGCACCCAAACATCCGTTTAATCCGTTTAATCCGCTGTTAAACTCCACGCATTCAAGCCTCCGCATATTCCGTAGAAGCCTTACTTCACGAACCGCAGCCTTATCCACACCCAGCGCGGTATCATGCGCCACGCAGCCACGAGCAGCCGATAGCGCCAGTCGATCGTCACCACCTTCTTGCCGCGTTCCACCGCACTCACGATGTCCGCCGCCACGTGCTCAGCCGAGAGCTGCAGCGGGAAATGGCTGCCGGCGATAAGGTCGGTAGCCACGAAGCCCGGCCGTATGTCGGTGATGGCGATGGGCAGGCGACGCATACTGGCGAGCTGCGCCAGACACTCGAGGTAGTGCGACTGGTAGCGCTTCGTAGCCGAATAGGCAGGCGCAGCACCCAGTCCGCGCGTGCGAGCTATCGACGTGATGCAGGCTATGCGTCCTCGGTGGTTGTTGTCGGCAAACCACTGGTACGCCGAGAGCACCATCCGCGTGAAGCCCACGGCGTTGGTCTGCACCGTGCGCATCTCCTTCTCCGCATCGAGCAAGCAGTTCTCCCACCCTATTCCCGAGCTGTGGAAGTACAAGTCCATGCCGCCCAGTTTGCCAATAAGCTCGTGCAAGCCCTCGATGGCATCGTCGCTGTCCACGTCAATCTGCTGCCACGCCACTATGCCGTCCGTGGTCTCCACTATCTCCTGCAGCCGCTCCACACGCCTGCCGGCTATGCCTACGCTGTAGCCACGCACGGCTAAAAGACGAGCCACTTCAAGCCCTATGCCCGAAGTGGCTCCTATTACTATCGCTTTCTTTGTCATATCGTTCTTTTTATAACCTGTCTATTCTAAAGCCAGCTCAGCCGCCTCCTGCGTGAGGCACGACTTCACGTCCGTGTAAGGCACCGTGAACTCCACCATGCCCAGCGCATACGGACCTATCTCGTACTGCTGATAGACGAAGCGTAAGCCCTTAGGCGTGAGCACCGGCACGGTCGTGGGGAGCGGGATGATGCCGTGCTCCACGAAAAGCATATTCTGCAGGTCGCTGTCCTTTATCTTGCGGTTCTCTGCCTTAGAGATATACTCCTTCACGCCACGGCGCAGGATGGGCTGCAGCGCCTTCTGCTTCAGCGTGTCTACAGTAGCGGCGAGCACCTTGCCCGTAGCCTTAACGATGTTCACCGGGTAGCACACAGCCGAGCCGTGCGCTCCGCCGAGGAACACATAGCAGGAAGTCTCGTACGTCAGGTAGCGGTCGGTCTCATACGTCTTGCGTATGCTCAGGTCGTACGAGAGCCCCGCAATGCCCAACTCCTTCAGCTCGGCATACTGCGCCTTCAGATACACATTATTCATATTGCCGTAGAAGTCGACAAGCGCCTTGCCGTCCGCCATCGAACCCTTGTACACGGGCGCCTCGCCGTTCTCCTCCTGCATTGCGGGCAGATACATACGCACGAGTTCGCCGGCTACGTATCTGCGTACGCTGACCGAAAGCGAGTCGTCGCCCGAAGGATAGTCTACAACTACGCTGCACTTCAACATCGAATCCTTCTGCTCGCAGAACGCAATGCTGTCCGTTGCGAACGCCGTCTGCTGCAGCACGCTGTCCTGCTCCGCCGCAGAGCCCGACTTCGCCACACGCGACGTGCAGCCGCCAAGCGCCAATAGCGCCATGCCCGCAGCTGCGAGTGTAAAACGTATGTATCTGAATCTTTTCATATCTGTCTTGCTTGTTATAAGGTTTAACTGCTCTGTCGTTTATCTCAATGTTCGCTTAAATTAATAGCAAAATCAAAGTTATATTATTTATTGTTAACCCACAAAATAAACCGCTCATAATTGCGTTTATTTAACGTATCGTGATTACTGTTCACGATAAAGCGTCGCATGCTGATAGCACAACACAACGCTTGCTGTTAGTACAACGCTTGCTGTTAGTACAACGCTTGCTGTTAGCACAACGCTTGCTGTTAGTACAACGCTTGCTGTTAGTACAACGCTTGCTGTTAGTACAACGTATCGCAAACGAATCATTTACAAAACAACCACAAAAAGAAAGGAACAATACTATGATTTTCTCAACAACACCCACCCTCGAAGGCCACCCCATCCGCGAATATCGCGGCGTAGTAACCGGCGAAACCATCATCGGCGCCAATGTTTTCAAAGACTTCATGGCAGGCTTGCGCGACTTCTTCGGCGGTCGCAGCGGCACCTACGAAAGTGTACTGCGCGAAGCTAAGGACTCAGCCATGCGCGAAATGGCGCAGCGTGCCGAGAGCCTCGGCTGCAACGCCATCGTAGGCATCGACCTCGACTACGAAACCGTAGGACAGGGCGGATCGATGCTCATGGTGACATGCAGCGGCACAGTGGTTATCATATAAAAGGCTAAAACACAGCTGGAAGATGGCTATCAAAAGCTGGAAAATGACTATCAAAAGCTGGTAGATGGCTGGAAGATAACCCTCTCATTCGAGTTATCTTCCAGCCCTTATCATATTCACCAACAACCAGTTACGCTATTTCTGGAAGATATGGCAGATTTTTTCACGCACTCGTTTTTTATATCTGCAAGAGTATATTAATAAGATTTGCTCAGAATTACTTGTTTTAAAAGTTTTACGATTTTAGGTATGTCAGTCTTGACATTTTAACTCAAGCAGTGAACACTCGGAGATATTCATTTCTAGTTTTTATTCCAACTGGCTTATAATCCGAAATTTTTATCTAAATTTGCACTATTGTTTTTAATTAACTAAAGAAGAATGATATGAAATTTACATGGATTCCATTCTATAAGGAGTTTGCAGAGAAGCTCCTGAATTACCGCAATGACCGAAAGTCGTTGTTAAAAATGATTTATGAACATAGGGAACAGTTTCTGGCCAATTATCTTCATGACCAAGATGGCGAGGATGATCTATGTCCAGACATTGACCCTTTCACTACAATGGGGTTATTCAATAGAGGAATCAAGTTAAATAACAGAATCAAATCAACTTCTTTATTCAAAAGCCTAATGGGTATTGTGGCCGACATACCCTCTGACTTCGTTGGAATTCCTATTCTTAATAACCAAAAATCACATTTCTTTGGATTTAGAGACCATCGTAAAGATAGTGATATAGAAAATCTTTGGGCACTTTTCGAGAAGGTTGTAAAGAATGAGGATTTTGAAACAGAATACAATCGAGTCATAGAGCAATATCTCATCAAGGTAAATATTACTATGGCTCTTTTCTGGATCAGACCCGAAGATTTCTTGGCTTTCGACAGTACCAATAGAAACTATATCAAGAATCAATATGGTATTGATCTTCCAAATCGTGCTCCTAAGTACAACGAATACATGTCTATTCTCAATGATATCAAGCAGAAAATGAAATCCAATATAATCAATGAAAAGTCGTTCTATGAATTATCTGCAAATGCCAACGATGGTGGCACGGCTGAAGAGGATGATATGAATGAAACTTGGTATGATGCAATCGTTGAAACCTGGAAAAAACGCAAGAACATAGTATTATATGGTGCTCCTGGTACCGGTAAAACTTATGATGTACCAGAGTTAGCCGTTCGACTCTGTGATCCAGATTTTAAGGCAAATGAGAAAGGCCGTGACGAGCTGATGGAACGTTACAATCAGCTTAAACAAGAAAAAAGAATCGCCTTTACTACATTTCACCAATCTATGGATTACGAAGATTGGATAGAAGGTCTTCGTCCGTTGGTCAACGACAATAATCAGATCACATACGAGGTCGAAAAAGGCATCTTCAAGCAACTATGTGAAGATGCTGAGCGTCCTGTTGTTAAAGATAAGCAGGCAGGTATTGCAGACAATGCTGTGGTTTGGAAGGTTTCTTTAATGGGAACTGGCCATAATCCCGTACGTACAGACTGCATGGAAAATAATTATATCCGTATAGGATGGGACGAATATGGTGCTGTCATATCTGACGAGACTGATTGGAGTATTTACAACGGCGAGGGTAAACAGATTCTTGATGCCTTCATTAACAAAATGAAAGAGGGCGACATTGTCATGAGCTGTTTCTCAAATCAAACAATAGATGCTGTTGGCGTAGTAACTGGCGACTATGAATACTTGGACAGCCTTCCAGATTACAAGCGCGTAAGAAGGGTAAATTGGATTTTGAAAGGAATCAACGAGAACATTGTTGACATGAACGATGGTAAGACTTTAACCTTGGGTACGGTGTATCGCTTGAATTCCATAACCCTTGACAAAGTCAAGACTCTTTTAGATAAGTACAAGAAGCCAACAACCATGGAATCAAACACCAAACCTTACGTTATGGTGATTGATGAAATGAATAGAGGCAACGTATCAAAGATTTTTGGTGAGCTCATCACGCTTCTTGAGATAGACAAAAGAAAAGGTCGCAAGAATGCCGAAAGCGTTATACTGCCCTATTCAAAGAAAATGTTCCAGATTCCGGAGAATGTGTACATCATTGCGACAATGAACACCGCTGACCGTTCTCTTGGGTCCTTGGACTATGCCATTAGACGCCGATTTGCATTCATAGCCGATAAGCCTATCTCATTGGAAGATGATGTTCCAGGATTCAATGCAGATCTCTTCAAAATGGTAAGTCAACTATTTATTAGCAACTATGACGAGTATAAAGAAAGTGAATGGCTTCAGTCTTTCAAACTCTTGCCAGCAGACACTCTTTCTGAAGAGTATCGTCCCGAAGATGTCTGGATAGGTCATAGCTACTTTATTATGAAGGATGAAAACGGTGATGACAACACAAGTGACAGACTCCTTTATGAGATCATTCCTCTTCTTGAAGAATATGTAAGAGATGGAGTTTTAACGGGCGATGCTCAAGCCACTATAGACGAATTATATCAGATAGCAACAGAATAATGAGAATTATACAACTTCGAGAGCAGATACTGAATAATACTCTTCTCCAGCAGACTGATGCAGACGCCGTCCTCCCCTATTTGGAGGATGGCGAGGAGGTTGTGTACTCTGTCAAAAGAGGATCTAACAATAATGAAATGTGTCTTAAACTTCACAGACAAAATAATTTCATAAAGGTTACTGGTTCTTATTTTGTTGGCATTGACTGGGTCAAGGAAAATGAGCTTGCTATCCAAGTCAGTCCTAAGATGAATGACGGATTCGAGATTGACTATGTAAAAATGTTGAATGATGCGCTTTCAGAAGGCGACAACTATGAACATCTCACAGACTTAGTCACAATCCATTTTGACAAGCCATCAATCAGAGTAACCCAACAGAAAGATCTACTCAGCATATTCCTTATCACAGAGTATCTGAACATTCTGCAAAGAATTGCCAAGAAAGGTCTCAAAAAGAGTTATTACATTGTTGAAGAAAACCTCCAAAACAAAATCAAAGGACGAATTCTTATAGGCCAAAACATTCATAAGAATCTGGTGAAGGGACGTATATCTGACAATGTTTGCCGTTACCAAGTTTACGACATTGATTCTTACGAAAACCGAATTCTTAAAAAGGCGTTACGGTTCTGTGTAAATCAGTTGGGCATGTACAGACATGACCTCGATATGTCTGTATTGGACAAAAAAGTCAGATTCGTTATGCCCTATTTTGCTAACGTAGGCGACGATGTTAGCATCCGAAGTATTAAAGGATTCAAAGGCAATCCTGTCTTCAAAGAGTATAATCAAGCAACTGTTTTTGCTCAACTATTGCTCAAAAGGTATAGTTACGACATCACCGTGACAGGACGCCAAGTAATTGACACTCCTCCATTTTGGATTGACATGAGCAAGTTGTTTGAATTATACATTTTCCATCATCTTAAAAAAGTCTTTACTGGCACAAATGAGGTTAAGTATCATCTTCGTGCTCACTACCAAGAGTTAGATTATCTTCTCAACCCATCGCAGTGGGCAGAGCCTTACGTCATCGATGCCAAATATAAACCAAGATACAAGAATACCGGAGGTATCAGTACGGATGATGCAAGAGAAGTAAGCGGTTATGCACGTCTTTCTTCCATATATAAAGAACTTGGTTTGAATGAAGAAACTGCACCTCCTATCAAATGTCTCATCATTTATCCAGATCAAGAAGAAGCAGACCATTTTACATTCACTCGTACACAAGAACCCCATTTCAATCAAGTATCTGGCTATGTCCGATTCTACAAATTAGGCATCAAGTTACCCATTATCAAAAGCTGGTAGATGGCTGGAAGATAACCCTCTCATTCGAGTTATCTTCCAGCCCTTATCATATTCACCTCCAACCCATTACGCTATTTCTGGAAGATATGGCAGATTTTTTCACGCGCTCGGTTTTTATATCTGCGAGAGTATATTAATAAGATTTGCTCAGAAATTGCTACCTGTCATTATACCGTTATATCAGATTTCGAGCGTTCCCTTCTGTCTGATATCCTGTGAAGAGGCTCCGACCATAATTTCAAATTCGCCGGCTTCGAGCACACGTTTCATATCCTGACCTATGATGGAGAGTTCGTCAAAACCAAGCACAAAGGTTACATCTTTACTCTCGCCAGCCTTAAGATTTACCTTCTCAAAAGCACGGAGCTGCAATGGTGGCTGAACCACCGAAGCGGCACAATCGTGAATATAAAGCTGCACTACCTCACTGCCATCACGGTTGCCGGTGTTCTTCACGCTGACCGTGACCTTGGCAACAGCCGGACTGGCATCCATCAAAAGTCCGTTGTCAGATATCATGCCTACTGCTGAGGACGGCAATTTCACTATCTTCATACCCGAATACTCGAATGTAGTGTATGAAAGTCCATAGCCAAAAGGATATAGCGGCTCTGAAGTGAAATCCATATAGTCGCGCTGCTTGCCGGCACTATAATAAACGGGGAGCTGTCCCACACTGCGCGGTATGCTTACGGGGAGTCTGCCAGACGGATTTGCGTCACCGAAAAGTATGGAAGCTATTGCCTTTCCACCCTGCTCTCCTGGATACCAGGCGGTAAGCAACGCGTCTGCCTTTGCCGAAGCATTGTTCATAAGCAGCGTACGTCCCTCTATATAAACAATGATAAGGGGCTTGTGATTCTTCTTTGTCACAGCTGCCACCGCATTGATGAGTTCCTCTTGCTTGCCGAGAAGATTCAGTGTGGAACGGTCGAAACCTTCACCACAATCCATGTCCAATACCTCCTTTGACGCAACAGCTGCGCCAGTAGCAATGTACTGGGTACGGAAATCGCGGGCACTGGAACCTCCTACAACGAGAATCACTGCATCAGAGTTCTCTGCGGCACGTACAGCTGCAGGAATATCAGCTGTAGTGGTATCGCGTACGGCACAGCCCTTGGCATATACCACTTCCGTCTTGTCACTTACAACTGCCTTTACACCGTCCAAAACAGTACAGATAGCCTCACGAGCCTGTGGAGCAGTATAATCGCCAAGCTGATTGTATGGAGTATCTGCGTTCGGACCAATTACCGCAATACGACCAAGTGTGGGCGAAAGAGGCAACACTTCGTCATTCTTAAGAAGTACAACACCTTCTTCTGCAACCTGCTCAGCAATAGCAATATGTTCTGTCGAACGGCATGTTGTCCTGGCACGTTTAGGATCAACATACGGATTCTCAAAAAGCCCCTGACGGAACTTCATACGCAAAACATTAGCAACTGCACGATTGATGTCATCCATGCTTATGGCACCTTTATCAAGTTCGTTCTTGAGATTGTTGCCATACGCATCGCCACCAAGATCCATGTCAAGTCCTGCTTTAAGAGCCAAGGAGGCTGCTTGTGCTGTATCGCATGCAGCGCCAAGAGAGTGGATTACTTCAATGGAATAAAGGTCGCTGTATACAAATCCATCGAATCCCCACTCGCCACGAAGAATGTCTGTAAGAAGACGCTTATTAGACGTACATGGTATGCCATCAACCTGATTGTAAGAGGTCATGACTGTTGCGGCACCGCTCTTGACAGCCTTCTCAAAAGGAAGAAGAAGCTGAGAACGCAACAAACGCTCGCCAACATAAACACCACCGCCATTGTGGCCTCCTTCAGGAACTCCGTAAGCAGCAAGATGCTTCGGCGTGCAATAAACATGACTTCCGTCTGAAGCTTCGCCCTGCAAACCTCTAATTATAGCAGGTCCTAAGACCGAGGCTAACCAAGGGTCCTCACCAAAACCTTCTTCCATACGTGACCAACGCGGTTCTCTCGCCACATCCAACACCGGACCATATCCTACGTTTCCTCCCTGTGAGCGCACTTCTTTACCCATTGCATCACCCATACGATACAACAAGTTCGGATTCCATGTACTGGCACAACAAAGACCCGTAGGATAAACGGTAGTGCCGATAGGCATGTGTCCATGCGGAGTCTCCTCTGCAAAGAATATCGGAATGCCAAGGCGTGTCTGCTCAACGGCATAGCGTTGCAGAGAATTGATTGCCTTTGCAGCAAGTTCGGGATAAAGACCTGTCTCCAAAGTCTTCTGAGTCCAAGGATCAGCTCGCAGAACTGCCCAAAACGAACCTATAGGAGCCATGTCCATAATATCACGAAAGAGTTGTGAAGGCTCTACGGTCTTCTGGCTTGTCTTGTTATACATCTGCCAACCAAGCGGACAACGCAACTGGGCTATTTTCTCCTCCAAAGTCATTCGACTAAGAAGGTCTGCAACTCGTTCGTCTACTGGTCGTGTCGCCTGCTTGTATACAGGAATCTCAACCGAAGTATTCTTTGCTGAACGCTTATACGCCTGTGCAGAAACCGACACAAGAGTTGTAGCAAGAAGCAATGCGAGAATGGATATTTTCTTATGAATCATAATATAGTTTGTCTATTTTTTCAATAAGATAATTTTGCAACTAAAACTTAATAAGAAAGGATATAATTATTAGTTTTGCAAAATTAAGAAATAAACACGAAACTAAAAAATACGAACACAAAAAAGGTCTCCAAAGTCGTTTGACTCTGAAGACCTCAAGTAAAGAAGGCAGCCACCTCCTGACTTCGTCATCGTGTCACCCAAAAATCTTCGTCAAAGAGTTTGGCGATTT
>ERZ1026882.824-NODE-824-length-14582-cov-4.329524_pt1 | contig 14582 bp, 10 predicted proteins | sample MGYA00380171_ERZ1026882 | MGnify/ENA primary metagenome ERZ1026882 (study PRJEB33269, sample SAMEA4719807) | human gut metagenome | biome: human-associated habitat; feature: organic feature; material: feces | place: Cameroon | collected 2013-10 ...
CAGAATTCAAACACTGAGCAAAAGGTAGCGGCAGGCTTAGACGAGAACGCATTCACATTCACCGAAGCACAGTTGGGAGAGGATGACGATATGTCGCAGAACGTGACCATCCTCAACTCTAACTCCAACGTTTATGCATCAGAGGCTGGCTACCTGTTCTCACCGGTGCGTTTCCGTTACCGTGCGTTCAACCAAAAGTACAATGATGTCTATATCAATGGTGCTCCAGTCAACGACATGGAAAGCGGACAGTTCCGATTCTCCAATATCGGCGGTCTGAACCGTTTCTCCCGCAACGTTGACTTTGCCCTTCCTTTCGAGGGTAACAACTACTCCATGACAGGAATGGCTGGTAGCAACAACTATGATTTCCGTGCCGGAAGCATGCAGGTAGGCAACTATGCATCTGTTGCCGCAGCCAACCGCAACTACACGCTCCGTGGCATGTACACTTATAGCAGTGGCTTCAACGATCGTGGATGGGCTATCACTGCGGGTCTTACCTATCGCTGGGCTAACCGTGGCTATGTAGAGGGTACATACTACAACGCCTTGTCTTACTTCTTCGGCGTTCAGAAGAAGTGGAACAATGGTCACTCCCTGAGTTTCTCCACCTGGGGCAACCCTACCGAGCGCTCTACCCAGGGTGCTTCTACCGACGAGGCTTACTGGCTTGCTAACGACTATTACTACAACCCTTACTGGGGCTACCAGAATGGTCATAAGCGCAACTCTCGCATTGTCAACGACTTCGCTCCTTCTGCCATCGCGACATGGGACTGGAACATCAACGACAAGTTGAAGCTCACCACCTCTGTATTTGGCAAGTACTCTATGTACAAGAGCACCAAGCTCAACTACAACAACGCCGAGAACCCACAGCCAGACTACTGGAAGAATATGCCTAGCGCCAACTTCTATGTTTGGGGCGACTTCGCCAATGGCAATAATACATACAACTGGGACATTTGGAATAATTCTGTTCAATATTGGCAAGCTAGCAAGGATAACCGCCAAATCAACTGGGATCAATTGTACTATGCCAATCAGCAAGCTGCCAAGAATGGACAAGAAACCATGTACTATCTACAGGCAAAGCATAGTGACAACCTAACTTTCAACTTGTCATCTACATTGACTGCCAAAGTGACAAAGAACTCAACTTTGTCAAGTGGTTTTTTGTTGGGTACCAACAGCAATCGTCATTACCAAACCATGGACGATATGCTCGGCGGAACCATCTTCCACAATGTTAATAGCTATGCTATAGGCGACTATCCTATCACTGACCCTCGTGTACAGTACGACCTCAATACAGCCGGTCCAAACAATACAGGTAAGTTAGTCTATGAGGGCGACAAGTTTGGCTATGACTACAAACTAGAAGTCATGAAAGGCTTGCTTTGGGCATCTTACACAGCAGAATTAGGTCGTTTCCAAACCAACTTCAGTGCGAAGTTAGGACAGACCAACATGCGTCGTCATGGTTATATGCGCAATGGTATGGCTGCCGACAATTCTTATGGCAACAGCGGTATCGCTCGCTTCGGCGAAGGTGGTGCCAAAGGTAGCATCAACTTTGACGCAGGTCGTGGCCACGCCTTCAAGATCGGCGTAGGTTATGAGTGGCGTCCACCTATGGCAAACACAGCCTTCATCGCTCCTGAGATTTGCAATGACTATGTAAGCAACTTGAAGGACGAGCACGTGTTCAGCAGTGAGTTCAGCTATCAGTTCCAAAACTCTTGGTTGCACGCCAACTTGAATGCATACTACAGCCGTCTCGACCATGTCACCGAGTGGCAATGCTTCTACAACGACGACGAGAACTCATTCACATACGTCAGCATGACAGGTTTGAAGAAGGAATACTACGGCGTAGAGGCAGGCCTTGACTTCAAACTCACCTCTTGGCTCAACTTCAAGACAATAGGTTCCATTTGCGAGGCAAAAAATCTCAACAATGTAACTGCTGTTTATATGTTGTCTAAATCGGCAGATGTATATAGCGATAAGGCATACGTAGCTGGAATGCGTGAAAGCGGCACTCCTCTTACAGTAGGTAGCTTAGGCTTAAATTTCCATAAGAGCGGATGGTTTATTGACCTCAACGCCAACTACTATGATCGTATCTACTTATCATATTCTCCTAGCTACCGCTATGAGCGTGTATTGAAGAATCGTCAGAGCGCACATATCACCTATCCTGAGATTTTCGATGCTGTAGTATCAGAGGATGGAAATAGTTTCTTACCAGAAGCTACCGAACAAACTAAAGGACATGGTGGTTGGATGGTTGACATGAGTATCGGCAAGAGCGTAAGACTGAAAAAGGGTTCTCTCAACTTTAATCTTATGATCACCAACTTGCTCAACAACCAAACTATGGTAACTGGCGGATATGAGCAGAACTCACGTAGTGGCTATACTCTCACAACAACAGGCGAGGTTAACAATGCGCGCATTTACCAGTTCTCGAAGAATCCTAAGAAGTATTACGCATTTGGTACCAACGGAATGTTCCAGGTATCATATCGATTCTAACAATTAAGTACGTTAAGATGAAAAAGATAAAATTGATAGCTATGGCATTCGCAGCACTCTGCTTAGCCTCTTGCATGGGCGACAGCTATGCTGACCCAGACATGACAGAACAGGTGCCAACTTCACCTTGGGGCAACAACAAACTCAAGGAAAAGAATGTCGTTACGATAGCACAGCTCAAGAGTGACTACCAGACGCAAATCAGCAACAGTTCATTTAAACTCATCGATAAAGATGCGATGATCAAAGCTGTTGTTACGGGCAATGACATCAGTGGCAATCTCTACAATGAGGTTGCAGTACAAGATGCGACAGGAGCCATTCTGGTAAAAATCAATGGTAGTGGCCTATACGGCTACCTTCCTGTAGGTCAAGAAATTCTCATCGACTTAAAAGGTCTCTATATTGGCGGCAATGGAAAACAAGCTGAAATTGGTGGAGTATATACCAACAACAAGAATGGAAACACAGCAGTTGGTAACATTGACCGTGCCACATGGGAAAAGCACTTCAAGATACTTGACGAAGCTGATCCTTCTAAAGTTGTACCAGAGGAATTTGACTTGAGCAAACTAGGCGATGAAGAATATATAACTGCCAACGCTGGCAAGTTGATGACTATCCGAAAAGTGAGATTTGCCAATGCCAATGGTAAGACTGTCTGGGCTGCAAACGACACTAACACGGACCAACCTCTCATTGACTACACAACTGGCAACAGAATTGACAACAACAAATTGGTCGTACGCACTTCTGGATATGCCCGTTTTGCCAATGCAGTGTTGCCAGATGGAGTATATGACATTACAGGTATCTTCACAAGATACACAAACAGCAGTAAAAACACTTGGCAGATAGCTGTTCGTAACACTGATGACGTGACAGCCTCAGTACTCGCAACTTTCAAAGAAACATTTGGAGAGAGTCAGGGCCACTTCAAGATTGAGAATGTCTCACTGGGTGAAGGTGCGACCTCTGTTTGGGCTTGGGCTAGTGCCAACTATGGTATGAAGGCAAGTGCCTACATCGACAAGGTCAACATTCCTTGCATTTCTCGCCTCACCTCTCCTGAGATTGACTTGAGCAAATTGACTGAAGCAACATTGAATTTCGAACAAGCCATCAATTTCGCTACCGATATGAAGAGTGAGTGCAAGGTTCAGATTTCTACCGATGGCAAGACTTGGGAAGACTTGGAGGTCAGTGGCTATCCAGCAGCCAATGGTTGGACATTCGTGACATCTACCGCTAGTCTCAACAAGTATTGTGGCAAGAAGATTTACATCGGCTTCCTTTATACAAGTTCTAGCAGTTCTGCCGCTACTTGGGAGGTCAAGAATGTGTCCGTAAACTAAATATACCTTTTATAATAAAAAGATAAGAATATGAAAAAGTATATATTTTCTGTATTGATGGCGGCTATGGCTGTCTTTACATTCAGTAGTTGCGAGGATGTTCCTGCACCTTATACTATGCCAGAAAAGCCTGCTGATTCTGCAACAGAAGGGACACCCGCTGGTACAGGTACAGAAACCGACCCATACAACTGTGCAGGTGCAACTCAATACTGCAAATCTTTGGATGGTGCAGAATCAACAATTGACGTTTATGTCAAAGGTAAGGTACAGAGCATAGAGGAGCAATTCAGCAGCAACTATGGTAACTGTTCTGTCACTTTGGTTGATGAAGGCACAAATGCAACCTTCAAGATTTGGCGTGCTTATTACTTCGACAACAAGAAGTGGACAGAAGGAGGCAAGACCTTGAACATCGGTGACGAGGTCGTATTCTGCGGCAAAGTCATCAACTTCTCAGGCAACACACCTGAAACTGTCCAGTCTAAAGCTTATCTTGTATCTATCAATGGCGAGAAAGGTACAGGAAGCGACACACCTTCCGTAGGTGAAGCCAAAGGTACAGGCACAGAAGCTGACCCTTTCAATAGCGTAGCAGCCAACAACTACGCCAAAGCATTGGAAGCAGACAAAGTTACAGATGAAGTCTTCTATATTAAGGGTAAAATCCAAAGCGTCAAATATCAGTTTAGTGCACAATATGGAAATGCATCTGTATATATCGCCGATGACGACAAGAGCGACCAATTCTATGTTTTCCAAACCTACTACTTCGGTGGTGAAAAGTGGAAAGAGGGCGATGGTCTGCTTCAAGTTGGTGACGAAATTGTAGTTTGTGCTAACCTTATAAATTATAAAGGTAACACTCCTGAAACTAACAAGGGCGGCAAGCTTATCACCGTAAATGGTAAGACTAGCATCGAAGGAGGAAGCACAACTCCAGACACTCCTGCCGTTGGAGATGGAGAAAACGGAAACTTTGAAGTATGGTCTAACGGAACACCTTTAAATTGGAAGACGACCTCAACAGCAGGCAATGCAACATTGAGCCAAAGCACAGATGCCCATAGTGGCAGCTATTCTGTAAAAGTTGGTGGCAGCACATCTGCCAATAAGCGTATTGGCTACAAGGAAATGACACTTAAGGCTGGCGACTATGTCATTAAGTTCTATGCTAAAGCTGCTTCTACAACAGGCGCTACCGTTTGTCCAGGTGCTGTAAATGTTGTAGATGGAAAAGTAAATGGAAGTTATCTCTATGGTGATTACGTAAATGACATAACCTCTGCTGAGTGGGTACTCGTTGAACAGACAGTAAAGATTCCTAGTGATGGAACCTACTGTTTTGTCATAATGAACAGCAAAAAACCAGGCGGTGATGTTCTCATAGATGACTACACTGTCACATTAAACGGAACTTCTATCATCAAGTAAATTAGTTTCTAATATATACAAAATCCCCATTGCTCCTCACCGAGCAATGGGGATTTTTCGTATATGCCTCCCTTGTAGAGTCATATTTTTCTCTTTCTCAGAAAATTTTCGTCTCACAACCTACATCCTACACTAAATCTCTCGCATCCCCAGTGTTTATCGGCGTTTCAGGCGATGTAGGTTGCTTTTCAACCTACACTAAACCTACATTGCTAAAAATGTCAAGAAATAATGAAAATTGGTGGTAATCGGCTCCACTTTTGGCAATGTGTGAATAAGGTAGAGCATGTGCGAGAGACAACATTGTATATATGGGACTAAAGTTATCTAAAGCCTACTATAAAACACGACAAACCTTATGATAAAATTCGACAACCCCGAGCGCAAGAGTTAATCATAAGCTTTAACTAGTTAATCATACCTTATGATTAGTTAGTTACAAGCTATGATTAGTTAATCACAGCTTATGATTAACTCAGATTCTTAGAATTTCATACTTTTCCTTAGGGGCTTACATACTTTTTGCAAAATCTTAGTCACGTTTGCTGTTGACTTGCTCAATCTTGATTACATTTTTAGTTGCCTTGTACTGTGCTTCGTCTTACGAGAAATCAGAGGTGTCTGCAAGACATGAAGGCGATTTTGCAGGGACTTTGTCCTATTTTTGCAAAAAAATGTAGGTAGGATGTAGGTTGAAGAGGCAACCTACATTGCGTAATCAACTGTATGATATAAAGTTACGCTGAAAGATGTAGGTATGTAGGTTGTCAGCCTACTTTCTATGAGAATTTATTTATTCGATGATTCTGTTGGTAAAAGATACTTTTTTCTCAAAAACATCCCGAAATATTTGGCAGTTTAGAAATATCTTCTTAAATTTGCAGCGAAAACTATAAATACAAAGAATTATGGCAACAGCAATTAGAGTTATTCCAACACTTCACGGCGAGGAAGCAAGGAAGTTTATCGAAAGAGCAGAATGGGTGGAAGCCCATCCTGGAGGGATGGAAGTAAGCAAGGCATACATCCAAAAAATGAAGAATTTTGTTCATCGAATGGAAATGGAAGAAGAGTAAAATGACATCAGAAGAACTATTCAATATATGCGACTTGAAGGTAGCAACTACCCAAAGACTCGCAACGAGTGAACTTTTCGAATGCGAAAACGAAGACCTTAACGACTTTTTCGCTAAAGACTGCGTAAAGTATTCCGAGCGTTTACTAGGAAAGACATACCTCTTGTGTCTTAAAGAAAACCCCAAAATTATCGTGGCAGCTTTCACAGTTTCCAACGATGGAATCCGTATGACAAACAAGCTTAACGAAGATTACAAACACATTTTCTTAACCAACACTTCGCTAGAGGACAAAAGACTGAGACGTTTCCCTGCTGTCCTTATAGGACGACTTGCCACAAATAAAGCCTTCGCTGGCAAGGGGTTTGGAAGTGCCGTAATGTATTTCATAAAGACCTGGTTTAGATTCAACAACAAAACAGGTTGCCGATTTCTCATTGTTGACGCTTATAACAATGAGGCAACACTACATTATTATCTCAAAAATGGTTTCAAATTTCTAGTTGACGATGAAAGATTAGAAGCTAAATACATGGAAATCGGCATTGGACGTTTGCCTCTTCATACAAGATTGATGTATTACGATTTATTGGAAGTAACATATCCACAATAGCTAAAAGACGATTTTCCAAATACCTACCAATCACTTTTTTCTCAAAATCATCCCGAAATATTTGGCAGTTACAGAAAAAAGTCGTAACTTTGCAGCCCGAAAGGTAAATGGCTATAATGTCGGAATCTCAGCACATCGAATACAGTGCTAGGAAAACGGCATGACGTCGCATTATTAATCATCAAATAAAAAGAAAAAAATGAAACAAGGTATTCATCCAGAAAACTATCGTCCTGTCGTATTCAAGGATATGTCTAACGGCGATATGTTCCTTACAAAATCTACATGCAAGACTTCTGAGACAGTAGAGTTTGAAGGCGAAACTTACCCAGTAGTTAAGATTGAAATCTCTAGCACCTCTCACCCATTCTATACAGGTAAGAGCAAGCTTGTTGATACCGCTGGTCGTGTTGACCGCTTCATGAACCGTTACGGTAAGTTGAAGAAGTAATATACCTTTTCATCAAGGATATATTATAACTAAATAGGAAGTGCGTTCCAACGTAGTTGCATATACGTCGGAATGCACTTTTTCTTTTTTTACACATTTTCGAAACAATAATTTAACAACAACTTACGAGATATGAAACATTCCAAATTACTTATCCTCTCGATTATTGCAGTGATGTCATTCTCTGCATGTGCACCAGAAGACTCTCTACAGTTCAACTATCCCGAGTCTGGCAATACCGGTGGGAACACCGGTGGAAATACTGGAGGCAACACTGGTTCTACAGATGCCAGCAACACGAACAAAAACGTGGCAACTGCTAATATGCCACAAGTCGTAAAAAATGCCATCGGTGGTTTGGAGTTCCCAAAGATAAAAGGAACTGACAAAAACTATGTCATAGTTCATATGGATGGCAACGACATTACTTACAGCACAGAATGGGATGATAGCAAGAAGAGCCAACGTTGGAGCTGTTATACATTTAACACCAAAAATAGCCAGCAAAACGTAAGCGGAAGATACAATCCTCCTGCAGGTCAACGCCAATACCCATGGGACACAGACCTCAAGGCGCAATGGGGTGTCACAGATTTCACAGAAGACCCCACTCCTACCATACAAGGATTTGACCATGGTCACATCTGCCCTAATGCTGATAGATTCTACAATGCTAATCAGCGTTATCAGACATATTATATGACAAATATGCAGCCACAATATAGCCGCTTTAATTCTGGTATATGGGGTAGAATGGAGAAATTAGTTCGTACCTATGTCCCAAAAATTGATAGCGATACGCTCTTCATCGTAAAAGGCGGCACCATTGATGCTGTAGGTGATGATAGCAACATCCTTGGATGGAAGAAAAATGGCGCATCAAGCAGTACCCAGTTAGATGGCTACATTCCTATTCCTGAGTATTTCTTTACAGCTATACTAAAAAAAGAATACAACCAAAGCACTCAAGCGTATAGCTACAAAACATTCGGTTTCTTCTTTAAGCACGTCAATGACGCTATGACTGATGCTAATCTTGGCGACTATGTAGTTAACATCAAAACACTTGAAGAGAAGACTGGCATTGATTTCTTCTGCAACCTTCCTGATGATGTCGAAAAGCAAGTTGAAGAACAGAACGTAAACTCTATCAAGAATATTTGGGGATTCAAATAAAACAAAAGCCGTTCCTTCATCACGAGGGAACGGCTTTCTTCGTTTTGTCCATGTGTTGTATCTTTACAACTCTCTATTTATCTTATAGCTTATAGCAAACTAAAAACTATCTTCTACTGTTGAATCGGGTTGCAGGTACGCTCTTCAAAGGTTTCTGAGTAGCACCCTTTCCGTAAGATTCCACCTCACCAGCAGCACTGCGAGTCAAAGCCTTGGCATTGCTGGTCTCATTCAAGCGAGCGAAATCGAATTTGATCACATCACCATTCACATTGCCCGTACCAATCATATAGCCATAGAAGGTGTCATAGTTCTTGTCATCCTCCTGTCCGATAAAGTAGCCTCGCTGTGAAGAACCATAATCCAAGACAAAGGTTGACTTCGATGAGGTCTTATACTGAATATAGATGTCACCATTGCTCTCGATATACCAAGAGAACTCCATCACCTGCTTGTGGTTGGCATCATCGATTGGATTGCCATCAGCATCCATCAGATAATCAGTCTCCACACCTTCTCCACTATAGGAATTGGAGTTCTGATTGTACTGGAAGAACTTCATGGTCGTATAGTAAGACTCCGTAGTACGAGAATTGCCATCCTCATTGATATAGGAGTAGGCAAAGTTACCACCCCATTCTCCACAGAGCAAGCGAGCCAACTGGGCACGGCTATCGTTTTGGTTTCCACCATTGCCGCCCTGGTTCCAGTAATTGTTGTTCCAGCCCCAGTTGCCATAGTCGCCATACCATCCGTATGGGTCGTCACGCCAACTATGAGGTCCATCCCAAGGATCATCATCACAACTTACTATTGACAGAGATGCCACTGCTATCGCAGCCAACATCAATAAAGATTTCATTCTTTTCATATCTTATTCCTTTCTTCTTTTTCTTGTTCACAATTTTCAATGTTTCAATACACACCGACTTATTTGTCCTCCTTGTCAAACCAACGTACATACTGCGTACTATCCTTTCCCTCAGCTGCACGGGTATCAACTACGATAGGCGAATTGCCGGAAATGGAACTATAGCCCCAATAACCCCAATCAAGGTCATCCCAATCATCATAGTAGTCCTTGGTCAAGCGGAAGCTCGCGTAGCTGTGACCAGCATCTACTTCGCCTGAGAAATAACGGTCGTTCAAGCCATAGTTGTAGATGACCACATCGTTGCCTTCCTCCACAAAATGAATATAGATGTTACCATCCCTTACCTTCCAATAGATATGGTTTGCCACATAATTGCGGTTGCCATAAGGACCATTGCTGTAATAATCTACCCAATAGCCATCACCAGAGTCGTATCCGGCATTGAAAGTGATAACGGAATAGGTGGAAGTATAGGTCACACCTTTGTATGATGAATTGACGTACATATTGCCTCGCCAAGTACCGTCCAGGTAATAAGCAGTATTGGCATCCTCGTCACAAGAGGTGAAAGACAAGCTCATCAGAGCTACCATTGCCAATGTCAAGAGAGTCTTCAACTTTTTCATATCTATAAGTCATTAAATTAGTATTTCATTTTAACTGCTGCAAAGATAAGCCTATTTTTTCATACCTACAAAGGAATTTAGAGAATATTTCGGGGAGATTTCCCTACTTTATGGTGGATTTTCCCTAAAACTATTTGGAAGTTACAAGGATTTTGCGTAACTTTGTGGCAAATTACAGCTAGAAATCATGACAAAAAGAATCATATATACATTATTATTAAATATATTGGTCACTTACGGATGTATCGCAAAGCCATATTGCGACATCAGAAAGTTCTCCATTCTCGATGGCCTTGCCGCCAACAATATCTCTGACCTCTGCCAAGGTTCAGACAATATGATGTGGTTTGCCACCTATAATGGCTTGTCTTATTACGATGGATACACATTCCATACCTTTCGTGATGTGCCCAATCAGTCAGACATCCTGACAACCAATCGTATTCTCAACATCTACCCGTGCAAGAACTACGACTTGTGGTGCGTCACTTATGACAGGAAGCTCTACGTTTACGACACCAGAAAATGCAGCTTCCAAAACATAGAAAAGCAGGTAAACGATAAGTTCAAAATCGACTTATACGTGGATAAGATTTATCCTATCCACCATCACAGCACTTGGATTACCTCCGCCGACCACAAGTTTTGCCTTCGACTCAGCAAGAAAGAGTTTGACGAGAACAACCCAGAGTTCATCAAGATGGATAGCAAGCATCTTCCAAGCGGCAAAGTCTGGTTTATCACAGCCGACAAAAAAGGGCGTGAGTGGGTACTCACCGACAAAGGAACCATCATCTATGGCTCCAAATTCCGTACTTCGATTCCTTTCAAATGGTTCCGTCAAGTGGGCAACACCATCTATCTCGCCACTACGGATGGAAGGGTTGCCATATTCGATGAGGCAAGAAACCATATTTCCATGATTCCAATGCCAGCCGGCGTAACCAGAATCAACGAGTTGAAAAACACAGGATTCCAACTTCTGATAGCCACCAACCTCGGTGCCATCGTATATAATCCTCGTACCTTCAAGTCTGAGTTGGTAAACGTACAAAACCCTAACCAACCCGTTGCGGAAGTCAAGAAGATATACGTGGATAGCAAGAATATGATATGGGCTTTCACCAATGGTATGGGTGTAACGCTCATCAATCCTAACACCTTGGAAAAGAAATGGTTGTTCGCCGACCAGGAGAACCCAGTCTATCGCACTTCCAGTCAGGTGCCATTCATCATGGAAGACGATCACAACACGCTGTGGATGATTCCTAATGGAGGTACCTTCAGCTATTATGACAGAAACAAGAAGGAACTGGTACCTTATCTGCTGAAGAGTAACTCTTCGGCAAACGCACTGATACCAATGATTTCCAAATACACCATTTCCGACCAAAGGATCTTATGGTTGACGGGCAGTCACGACCTCACACAGGTCAACTTCAAGTATCATGAATATACCCTGAGCCAAATAGAGAAGACCGAGAAGGAAGTGCGTGCCGTTGCCCTCGACCACAACCATAACTATTGGGATGGTTTTATCAATGGCACCATCAAGATAAGCAATGAGCAACATCATAAGATAGGGTATCTCACCCCAAGTGGACAGATTTCACCCTCTCCTACTGGCTTTTCCGCGAAAGGCATCTATGCACTCTATGACGATAGCAATGAAAGAATGTGGATAGGAACGAAAGGAGATGGTCTGTATATGATGAAGGACCAGAAAATCATTCACTTCACCCACAATCCTGCCGACCCATACTCGCTCCCCGATGACAACATCTACGACATTGTGAGCGACCGACAAAACAGGGTATGGATAGCCACATACGGAGGAGGACTTGCAGTACTGGAGGAGAAGAATGGCTCCTACCGATTTATCTCCAATAGAAACCAGCTATCCTGGCCTAAGGGAGCAAGATTCAGCAAGATTCGCCGCATCACATGTACCAACAAGGGAATTATCCTCGTCGGCACAACCGATGGTCTCGTCACTTTCAGCGATGAGTTTAAGAACTATTCCAAGGTGAGATTCTATAAGTCATATCACCTTACGGGAGACAAGACTTCGCTGATGACAAACGATGTCAACTATACCTTGGTACGCTCCAATGGCGACACGTATGTTTCCACGATGGGTGGCTGCTTGGCGAAAGTTACGAGCAAGTCGCTCCTGCAAGACAACATCACCGTGGACAACCTGCAAAACGTCAACTTGGACGAGGGTATCGTACAAAGTTTGATAGAAGACAACTCCAACAACATCTGGATTGTCAGGGAGTCTAGTATCGACAAATACAACCCCAAGACTGGCAAGTCTGATGTCTTTGGACCGAACGATTTCGACTACAACATGACGTTCACCGAGTGTCGTCCTCTCCACGACCCATCCACCGATCATATCACAATCGGCACACCGATGGGAAGCATCACCTTCAATCCGAAGACGCTCACCAAGACGACATATCAGCCTAAGATACTTTTCACCACCCTCCATTACAATGGAGAGGACGGTAACATACCTATCTTGCATAGAGAGTCTTTGAGTATCCCTGCCAACAAGCGCAACCTGACCATCAGCTTTGCAGCCCTCGACTATACTCGCAAGTATCAGAGCTACTATGCCTATCGCATTGAAGGCATAACCCCTGAAGGCGAATGGGTATATCTCGGCAAGCAGAACATGATAGGTTTCAACCGTATCTCGCATGGTAGTTATGTGCTCAAGGTGAAAGCCACCAATACCCATGGTGTATGGGGCAACAACATAGCAGAACTATCTATCGAAATCGAGCCTACGTTCTGGGAAAGCATCTGGGGTAAGATCTTAATCTTCCTGATCATTATGGGTATCATGGCATACTCATTCTATTTCTATAATAGCCGACAGAGACAGAAGATGAACCATCAGATGTCGCTGATGAAGAACGACTTCTTTAGTAATGCCTCCCATCAGTTGCGCACACCATTGTCGCTCATTGGTGGTCCGGTATCAGAGGTGCTCGAACGTGAGACTAACCTCACGGAGGAAGCTAGAAGCATGCTTATCATCGTACAGCGAAATGCTCGAAAGATGCTTGACTTGCTGAACGAGATGCTGAAGTTTGACAACAGAAACAACTTCTATGCCGATGAAGGAGCTGATGATGTATTCAAGCCGAATGGCGCAAGTGCAGACATAGAGGACAGCACGGCAAAGAACTATATCAATGACCTGGCGACCGACTCGGCTGAAGAATTCCAAAAGGGCGAGAAAGACATCACGCTCCTCGTCGTGGAAGACAACGCCGACCTCCGTGTGTTCCTAGAAGCCATCTTGAAGAGAGAGTACAATGTGCTCTTGGCTGAAAACGGAAAGAAGGGTTTGGAGATGGCTCGCAAGTATGTGCCAGACTTCATCCTCACCGATGTCACTATGCCAGTAATGGATGGAATCACGATGGTACACTATATCAAGCAAGACCCTAACGTCGCCCACATCCCTATCGTCATCCTCTCAGCCAAGGCTAGCGTGGAAGACCAACTCAAGGGATTCGAGGAAGGTATAGATGGTTACTTGACGAAACCATTCTCTGCCACCTATCTGAAGGGACGAATCGAAGCCCTCATCAACCATCGCAAGACTTTGCAGATGGAAATGCTCAAGCAGATTCAGCCTAACGCTACCCTCTTCGGCAAGGATGCACAACCTGAGGTAAGAGACGAGGCTGACATCATCGCAGACAACGCCAATATCAGCGCACAGGATGTGACCATCAAGAAAGCAATGAAGTTTATCTTGGAGAATATCTCCGACCCAGACATGAAGATAGACGACATAGCACAAGCCATGGGTATGAGTAGAAGTGTACTCTACGGCAAAATCAAGAATGCGATAGGTATGACACCTATCGACTTCGTACGCCACATCCGTATCACCAAGGCAATAGAGATGCTGAAAGATACAGACGAAACACTTTCAAGTATCGCCTTCTCTGTAGGATTCAGTGACCCTAAGTACTTCTCCAAGGTCTTCAAGAAGGAAATGGGCATTATCCCTAGCGAATATCGAGAAAAGAACAAATAGACAATACTTCTCTCGCCAAACCGCCTCACGAATCGCTTCGTGAGGCGGTTTTTCTATAAAAACAGTCCCTTCAAAAGCCCTTCTAGACATAAAAAACAGTTTATGATACCAAAAAACTGAAATAATACACCCATAAAAATGATTTTTGTTATATCTTTGCAGCAGTTCTTAGAAAAGTTAAATGATAGATTAATCAAAATATCTTTTAGACGATAGTGTTGTCGGAAAGATGTTTGAAAAGAGCCTAGGGTTTGTGAAAATCCTAGGCTTCTTATTTTATGAATTTTAGAAAAATTATCAGTATATATTAACTCTTCTAAAAGAAAAGTAGTATCTTTGCACCTGTCTCTTATACACATCTGACGCT
>ERZ1026882.835-NODE-835-length-14477-cov-18.654209_pt1 | contig 14477 bp, 14 predicted proteins | sample MGYA00380171_ERZ1026882 | MGnify/ENA primary metagenome ERZ1026882 (study PRJEB33269, sample SAMEA4719807) | human gut metagenome | biome: human-associated habitat; feature: organic feature; material: feces | place: Cameroon | collected 2013-10 ...
TATTTCAGCGCCTTTTCTCCAAGATTTCAATCCACGCTCCCGCGAAGGGAGCGACTAAACAGGTGTGGGATAACTTCTGTACGTGGGTAATTTCAATCCACGCTCCCGCGAAGGGAGCGACGACAATAGGAGTGATTTTTCAGTATTCCCAAGTATTTCAATCCACGCTCCCGCGAAGGGAGCGACGTTAACCTGGATCATGTTTCTGTATTTAAAGAAGTATTTCAATCCACGCTCCTGCGAAGGGAGCGACCATATTCGACAGGTTTTTCATAAATGCGATACTATTTCAATCCACGCTCCCGCGAAGGGAGCGACGAGTGTGTGGCTTCGCACAATTCATCTCGTATATTATTTCAATCCACGCTCCCGCGAAGGGAGCGACCTGATCAATCCCCCTTTTGATTGATTATATCAGAATTTCAATCCACGCTCCCGCGAAGGGAGCGACGCACCGGGTTGCTTTCATAAAATTAACATTTACATATTTCAATCCACGCTCCCGCGAAGGGAGCGACGTATCTGTAAGTTTGCAGCTCCGAAGTGCTTTCCAATTTCAATCCACGCTCCCGCGAAGGGAGCGACGCACCGGGTTGCTTTCATAAAATTAACATTTACATATTTCAATCCACGCTCCCGCGAAGGGAGCGACGTATCTGTAAGTTTGCAGCTCCGAAGTGCTTTCCAATTTCAATCCACGCTCCCGCGAAGGGAGCGACAATAATGGTAAAGCATCCGTTTTAATTTAGGACATTTCAATCCACGCTCCCGCGAAGGGAGCGACTCAAAATCTTCCGATCCCTTTTTACTGGTATGCAATTTCAATCCACGCTCCCGCGAAGGGAGCGACGATTACGGTCATGTACCTTTGTTGTCCCATCTTCATTTCAATCCACGCTCCCGCGAAGGGAGCGACAGCAAAAAGTCCACTCATAAGATCAAAATATGTATTTCAATCCACGCTCCCGCGAAGGGAGCGACGTATTCAAAGCCTGTATTTATCTGAGTTATAAGATTTCAATCCACGCTCCCGCGAAGGGAGCGACTGTTTGAGGAATTCCGTTCTAGCATCCGTATTGGTATTTCAATCCACGCTCCCGCGAAGGGAGCGACACAACAGTAGCAAGCATCACTGGTATAACATACTATTTCAATCCACGCTCCCGCGAAGGGAGCGACTACGTGTGCATGTAAAAGATAAGGTACATGAGGATTTCAATCCACGCTCCCGCGAAGGGAGCGACTAGTTGGTTCATATCTTTTTTATTCCATTTTATATATTTCAATCCACGCTCCCGCGAAGGGAGCGACTGTGCACGGTTATCCCCTAACTGTTTTTAGTTAATTTCAATCCACGCTCCCGCGAAGGGAGCGACTTGCTTTCATGTCTACAAGTCCCGAATAATACAATTTCAATCCACGCTCCCGCGAAGGGAGCGACCATAAGTGTCATAGATTCCACTGTAACGTTTCTTATTTCAATCCACGCTCCCGCGAAGGGAGCGACTTTCGCAACCGCTAAATTGGACGGACAGCATCAAGATTTCAATCCACGCTCCCGCGAAGGGAGCGACCTTGCTATCCCGAAAGCGGTGGGGGAATTTATCAAATTTCAATCCACGCTCCCGCGAAGGGAGCGACCTTATGGATAAATTGCGAAAATTAGCAGAACAAATTTCAATCCACGCTCCCGCGAAGGGAGCGACTAAAGGCTACAGCGGGATTACTTATATTTATTTGATTTCAATCCACGCTCCCGCGAAGGGAGCGACATCTGCGAATGCTGCTTACTTGGCTGTTGAGCATATTTCAATCCACGCTCCCGCGAAGGGAGCGACTATTGCGCGGAATATTCTTATTCTTCTACCTATATTTCAATCCACGCTCCCGCGAAGGGAGCGACTCCTTGGGTAGTGTCGCAATTTGCTATTTCCGGTGTATTTCAATCCACGCTCCCGCGAAGGGAGCGACACCGTGTGGACTTCTGCTGGCACTCTAACTATTTATTTCAATCCACGCTCCCGCGAAGGGAGCGACAAACTATTCCGAGTATGTCGGACGCAGGGTAAAAATTTCAATCCACGCTCCCGCGAAGGGAGCGACAGTGTGGTGGTTATGGACAGCGTGTGGAGCTACGAATTTCAATCCACGCTCCCGCGAAGGGAGCGACCATTTTTATTTGTCGGCATTGTTTGGATAATGGGATTTCAATCCACGCTCCCGCGAAGGGAGCGACTGTTTTAATTGCTTTTTTATGTGGGATTCTTCCCATTTCAATCCACGCTCCCGCGAAGGGAGCGACACATAAAACCGAGTGCAATTCCTTCAGATAACAATATTTCAATCCACGCTCCCGCGAAGGGAGCGACACAACTTACACCAGAGCGTCTTATTTGGTTCTCATTTCAATCCACGCTCCCGCGAAGGGAGCGACACCTTTATTCTGCCAGAGTTTTGCTACTTCCTCTATTTCAATCCACGCTCCCGCGAAGGGAGCGACCAGAACGGCTCACACTTGCTTAGCGCATCTGTTGATTTCAATCCACGCTCCCGCGAAGGGAGCGACCTTATTGATTTTTTCCTTCACTGTAATTTTGCACATTTCAATCCACGCTCCCGCGAAGGGAGCGACCATTAAATATTTTTGTAACACTTTCTTTCATTGTTATTTCAATCCACGCTCCCGCGAAGGGAGCGACGGCAGAAATCGAAAAACAAAATAAGGCAGAGTAGATTTCAATCCACGCTCCCGCGAAGGGAGCGACGTACTTGAAAAGTAATCCTTTGGTAGTTCAATTTGATTTCAATCCACGCTCCCGCGAAGGGAGCGACCGCCACACAGACGGATGATTCAAGCGTGGTCACAATTTCAATCCACGCTCCCGCGAAGGGAGCGACAGAGTTGTGCGTAGCAAAGCGCACAGGTAATATATTTCAATCCACGCTCCCGCGAAGGGAGCGACTACTTTCATCTGATGTGAACAGTTTTTTGAAAAATATTTCAATCCACGCTCCCGCGAAGGGAGCGACTCACTAATATGGGTATTGTTGTCCGTGGTATGTGATTTCAATCCACGCTCCCGCGAAGGGAGCGACTAACCAAGCGAGATTGTAGAATAACCATCATAAAATTTCAATCCACGCTCCCGCGAAGGGAGCGACTGGGAACACCATTGTTCCAAACGACTTATAATAATTTCAATCCACGCTCCCGCGAAGGGAGCGACCTGGTCTGATAACGATGAACCAGGTATTAAAATGAATTTCAATCCACGCTCCCGCGAAGGGAGCGACGAAATCTCCTCATCTTCCTTTGACTTGGTATTCAATTTCAATCCACGCTCCCGCGAAGGGAGCGACTAAAAGAATATGGCTCTGTTTCAAAACTTAAATGATTTCAATCCACGCTCCCGCGAAGGGAGCGACATTGGGATTTGTAGTTGACACTGATGTAAGTTTATTTCAATCCACGCTCCCGCGAAGGGAGCGACAATCACAAAGCCAGAGGATGATAGTCCTTTGAATATTTCAATCCACGCTCCCGCGAAGGGAGCGACACCGAGGTTGCAACTTAAAGGTTTGTGGATTTATTATTTCAATCCACGCTCCCGCGAAGGGAGCGACTAAGATTTTTTATAAATTTTTCATTGGAGTTGAAAATTTCAATCCACGCTCCCGCGAAGGGAGCGACAACGACGAAAATGATGAGCCGGTGATTGCGGATTTTATTTCAATCCACGCTCCCGCGAAGGGAGCGACGCCATATTGCCGGATAAGTACAAATGGATTCTTGATATTTCAATCCACGCTCCCGCGAAGGGAGCGACCATACATACGCAATATCTAATTGCAATTCACGAATTTCAATCCACGCTCCCGCGAAGGGAGCGACTAAATTCCAAGGGTGCAAAGCTGACCGTCACGGATATTTCAATCCACGCTCCCGCGAAGGGAGCGACAATAAAAGGAATCGTGTGGGTGTAACATGGGGAAATTTCAATCCACGCTCCCGCGAAGGGAGCGACTTGTTCGATATATTTTCTTAAACGGCAGTTTAGAATTTCAATCCACGCTCCCGCGAAGGGAGCGACTAATTGCCTCATTGTCTCCTACTGTATTTGGAAATTTCAATCCACGCTCCCGCGAAGGGAGCGACGATTGGTTTGGAAAAGATACAGCCAGGATCGCGGAATTTCAATCCACGCTCCCGCGAAGGGAGCGACCCTTGCCACTCGAAGGTGCATTGTCTTTCATCATCATTTCAATCCACGCTCCCGCGAAGGGAGCGACACCATAATCTAAAGCTTTCCAACTATGTTTCAGATTTCAATCCACGCTCCCGCGAAGGGAGCGACATCTAACTGATCTGATAAATAAGCAGCAAATTTAGATTTCAATCCACGCTCCCGCGAAGGGAGCGACGATTATAAGGAAAGCAGTTTTACGTTTATTACAGATTTCAATCCACGCTCCCGCGAAGGGAGCGACTCAAATTTTAATTCTTCTTTTGTTACTACAGGAATTTCAATCCACGCTCCCGCGAAGGGAGCGACTCCTCCATATCTTCCTTCATGCACTGGCTATAAATTTCAATCCACGCTCCCGCGAAGGGAGCGACCATAATTTCTTATTCCTCCATTTCATAAAATTTTATTTCAATCCACGCTCCCGCGAAGGGAGCGACATGTGGATTCTACAGTATTCCCATATTGCTTCATTATTTCAATCCACGCTCCCGCGAAGGGAGCGACTTGTTTTGAAATTCCTTAAAAATGGAGCATTTAATTTCAATCCACGCTCCCGCGAAGGGAGCGACGTGGACGGAAAAGAGATTACTCTTTCCAAGATGCAATTTCAATCCACGCTCCCGCGAAGGGAGCGACAGCAATATTATACAACAAATTTCATTTTCTTTGTATAATACTGTATATTTTGTCAGCAATAACATAAAATAACCATCTCTATCTATTCATAGAAATGTCATTTCAATGCCTTTTATTTAATATTTCAAGTGCGAATCCCTCCAGTATTTTATGTGTACTTTCCGTTCGCACCATAGTCCTTACAATATAAGCGTCTGATCCGCAGCAATTCCCCGATCAACACCTATGTGTTCAATTTTTGTGTGATAATTATTTCCCAGATAGTAAAATCGCAAACTATCCACACTTTCATCAATAATATCCGTTAATATCGACTTTAACAGCACACATTGTGCATTATCCAGAATACATTCAAACACCGAATTCTGAACGCGTCTTCCATAATTTACACACTGTTTTGCCACTTTTCGCAAGCGGCCTTTTCCTGCAGCCGTCTCCGTATTTACATCATAAGTAATTAAAACAAGCATTTGGATTCCTCATTTCCATAAAAATACCGGATATCCATCTAGATCACCTCTTAGGAACCGCGCAAGTAACATAGCCTGAACATAGGGAACCATTCCCCATTCCATTTTTTCTTTGAGGTAAGGATGGGTAATCATTTCTTTTTTCTTGTTCTGCCATTCCGACAACAACTTTTTCCGTGACTCTGTATCCATCAAAACCGCACCATTTTCTTTTCTTGTAAAGTCTTTTCCATTCACAATTTTCTTATTGATCAAAGATAAGACAAACCGGTCTGCCATAACTGCACGCAATTCTTCTATCAAATCCAAAGAAAGAGAAGCCCTTCCCGGTCGATCCGTGTGCATATATCCAACATACGGATCAAGGCCAACCGTCTCCAATGCTGATGTAATCTGATTGGTCAGTAATGTATAGACAAAGGATAACATTGCGTTGACATTATCTAACGGTGGTCTTTTATTTCTTCCCTGAAATATAAAATCTTTTTTCTGTTGCAAAATTAACTCATCAAATACTCCAAAATAAATGCTTGCAGCTTCTCCTTCATATCCCCGGAGCTGATCGATCGATTTTGCATTCTGGATATAATCCAGAAAAGATTTTAATTGCAAGGATGCCGTTTTTACAGCTTCTGCATCAATCTGCATGGAATGATCCCGAACTGCACGTTCCAACACCCATCTTGCATTATATACTTTTCCTAAAATACAATTTTTTGCGATTCTCAAACGGATGGTTTCATCCTTACAACTTAAAAACTGTTGTTCCCTTAATATGACATTTCCTTTTATTTTTCCGGTAATCCTTGCCAGAAACTTTCCCTGAGGTGTCAAATAACAAAGGGAAATATTTTTGTCTGCACAAGCTCCCATAAGTGCCGGACTTGTTCCACGATATCCAAACGAAACAATTCCTTCCAGATTGTGAAGCGGGACACGTCCGATTTCTTTTTTGTCATCGTAAACAACAACGTTTTCTCCATCCAATCCCAGATAGCTATTCTCGGAAGTTACATATAATGTGTTTAATAATTTTCTCATTCTGCATCCTCCAGAACCTTTTGAACATACGATTTAACAGAACCTGCCTTTTCCAGCTTTGGCATACAGATTTCTTTTAGCGAACAAGACGAACATGCTTTTGTCGGCTTTACTTTCGGCGTATAATTTTTCTTATAATATTCATGCATTTCCTCGAATATTTTTCTTACTTCACAGCGAAGTTCTTCCGTAAATTCCACCGGCTCTCGCCTTCTCGTTTCCCTATAAAAGATTGCTCCCTCCGTAATCTCTGTCGAAAACATTTCTTCCAGGCACATTGCCTGTGCAGCAAGCTGCAGCTTGTCTTCATCTGATTCCTTTGGTTTTCCTTTTTTATATTCAATTGGATATACTGAATACAATCCCCTATGACCAAATAATGTTATTCCATCTTCGCATTTATGAAATTCAACGATATCGCATTCTCCGCTTACTCCCATACTTTTTGAAGATACCGGAAGTGCCCGAACAATAAGGATGTCCTTTCTTTTTTCTGTAAGATATGGATCATGTGCTTTTTTATGCATCAGTTCTCCAACAACCGTATGGACATTTTCTGCCCACTGCTGCTCAATATGGATCAATGCCCACTGTCTTCTGCAAAATTTAAAATGCTGGATTCCGGAGATCATCAAATAATCATCCTGCGCGTATTCCATTAAATCATCCTTTTCACTTCTACCGAATCTGGTATTTCTTCTTCATGAATGGTAACTTTATAATCCTGATACTTTCTCGGATATTCCACAGTTTCATTTTTCTTAACTTCCACTGCGTCAAATAATTTATATGCCGGACAATCTCCCAATTCCTTACTGTGCTTAAACACAATCAATTCCCGGACTGCCATTTTTCCCCTTGCCGCAGAATGATCATTTTCAAACATATTGATAATTGCATCCCATAATAAATCCAGATCCTCCTCTGAAAATCCGGTTACCTTTCTTGCCAAATTCGCCGAAACGTATCCTTCCACGCGGTACAGTCCATATGGAACAATACTCTTTCTTCCCATTTCTGTGCTTTTATTTTCTGCATCTTTTTCGGTTGTAATTGCAACTCTTGTAATGGTTACTTCCTGACTAATAATTGGATCAATACTTCTGGCAAACCCAAGCTGCACCGGTCCCCGCACCTGTCCACAATTTAGGGAAGCTTTCACAAAAGTTGTCATAACTGCACCAAATGTCCGAATATCATAAAAATTTTTGCACATATAATCCCGCAGTTTCAGATCTGCATCCGGATCTGATTTCTTTAACTTTTTCAGGGCATCCGTTACCTTTTTATCTTCCGTTTCCGTCACTCCTAAGCTCTCACAGGCCTCCCGGTCACTTCTGTTTAATGGCACATTTTCCTTAATATAAATCTTGTATCCAGCTTCGTCTTCTTTCACCATCTCGATATAATTACGAATCTTACGTTTTAAACATACATCTGTTACCAGACCTAATCCGCTCTCCGGATCAATGCGTGGCATATTTCCCGCATCCGGATCTCCATTTGGATTTCCGTTTTCCACATCAAATAATACAACAAATTCATATCTGTTTTTAATTGCTTCTCCCATTTACTTATCCTCCCTTTTTTCATACTTTTTCTGTGTCTGATGATAATATCCCAACATAAATTTTCCCTGTTCTTCCAAACTCAATCGTTGTGGAAAAGCGTTAATTTTTTCCATGAGTTCTGTCAACAGTTTTTCGTAATAAATTTTTGATCCACCCCCAATTTCACGTTCCAATTTTTTAATGTGGCTGTTTTTTAATTTGATTAAAACTGGAAATACTGACGCAGGTGTTGCACATGCGGAATTAAAATAGCGATCTCTTATCGTTGTATTAACTCCCGGATTTGCATCCTTTTGAATAGACTCCAATACTGAAAATAATCTTCCCAATATATATGGAGTCTCATTACTTGATTCATTTAATCCCATACATTCTTCTCCTTCTTTCCATTGATAATTTTTTATCAAAAAAGCTTTGATAATTGCTGCCCTTCCATAAGTAACATTTCCCTGTTCCGAATGAATGCGAATCAGGGTATCTGTATATAAACTTGCTGGATACCGATTCCCCGACAAAACCGCCTGTAATACAGAAGCCGCCATATTCGCAACCGGTTTTTTCTCTTTGGATTTCATATTCACGGTTTCCTGCAGCATACGATAGATTCCAAGAAATTTTCTATCGTTTGCCCAGGAAGGCCTTACAACATCCATGCGTTTATAATGTGCTTCTATATTTTTTAAAATGGTTCCAAATGAATTCTGATAGAAAAACCGAACCGATAGTCTCGCTGCATTTGGCGCCAGACATAATATATAAAACTGCTGTGTCAGATCAATCGTTATATCGTCCAGATCGATCGGACGCATTGCTTTTAAATTATCAAAAACTTTCTGTAACTGTTCCTGATTATCTTCTTGCGGGTTGATCGAAATACAAAAAAGATCCTCACACTTTTTTTCTCCGGTTTCTGCCCAGAATACAATCATGGAATCTCCCAATGAAAATGTGTTTTCCCTTTTGCTTAAAAGATAATTCAATGCTGTCGTATACGCAAACTCTGCATATTTTCCCACCGGTGCATTGTAGCTTTGCTCCTTTCCATAGGATTCAAACGCCGGGGCATTAAACGAAACAAGCGCCGCCCCGCTGGACTGCGCCCCAGGAACCCCTTTGATTCCCCGGTGGATTCTTGCAATCTCCGTTCTTTCCCCTGTTACAAGGCATATTCCCGTTTGTTCTTCCCCGTTTGCTTCAATCGAATTTTCCCAAGCTGCTTTTATATCTGAATCATCCTGTGCATAATCCATTCCCATGCAAAAGATAAGATTTCCACCCTCATTTAGTTCCTCCCATTTGTCCTGAACGCAGCCATTGTCTTTTGCATTTTCCGGATTCCACGTTTCAAAAAAAGAACAGATTGCTTTTGCCATAGGATTATCTACATCTTTTAATAGTGCGATATGTTTTTCCTTTGCCGCCTGAAAACAGTCTTTCACACGATCATTTGTTCCATCTGTATCAATTCCAAGCATATATTTGGCATTATCACACAGAAAATTTGCTGCAACCCCGGAAGATCGTGTAACCATTTCCGGCACATATAACAGCGCTGGAACCATAACTATTTTTTTCCCTCGCTGGTCTTCTGTCTGCAAAGAATAAATGACTTTTATACTTCCATCTGCATTCAGATCAATGGCATAAGAAACTTTTGCCTGACTCCATCCCGGCTTGGAAACCAGACCCTTTTGTGCAAGATTTTCATATTCCTTTACCAATGCCTGCAAAATCATCGTATCACCTCACAATCCCGCAAATCGATGACACCACGTTTCATAACCGCCCGAAAAAACATCGGCTGAATATCTTCCTTGTTACTATAATCCATATCATACAACATAAACCCCAGGTCTTTTTCCGGAATCTCATCATAAATGGTATGGATCACTTCCTCCTCACAGAGACAAAAATGTGCTGGAAATTCCCGGCAGCCAAAATATGGCATATGATAACATTCCCCACGTTTTAGTCTCCGCATCATGATATCTTTAAACTTTCCCGGATTATCTGTCTCATTTGCCTGATCCGTCATTTCAAAATGTGCTTCTATCACATATGATACATCCCTTAAAATCAATGAAGCCCGCTGGACAATGTCCTCTTTTGTGCTGATATAAAGAGGCTTGTCTGCTCCATTATATGCCTGTAACACATTGCTGGCGGAAACTTTGCTTTTTACTTCATTTCTCCGGACGCTTGTAAAGCGGATTGGATTTTTTACATATATTTTGTCAATCACCCAACGCAGCCCCGGATGCCAATAGATTGCTTCCAAAATCCCCCTTGCCGCTGATGGTGTCATGACATCATAGGAACACCGTTCCACTTTCATCTCCGGTCTGGAAAATAATGCATATTCCCCCCATACCTGTACCTTTACTCCTACTCCCATTTAAAGTACCACTCCTTCCTCATAGCACGCTGCAATATAGTCTCTCGGCTGATAGTAAAAATCAGAATTATAATTGGAGATCTGTGCATCTATCCACGAATGATATACTTCCCAGATTCCATCTACAATTTTATGATCATCATAACAGTCTTCTATCAACCGTTCATAAACTTCCCCGATATCCCAATAATCCGGTATTTTATACCGGCATGCCTGCACATTATCAAAAGTTCCAGAGTTCATGTGACATTCCTGTATAAACTCATCCGCCACTTTTTCGATCGGCTCACAGTGAAAAACATCCGCGAATTCGTAAATCCGCTGAATGCGTTCTTTTGTAAGACAATCCACGACTTCTTTTCTTGTTCGTTTCATCTGTCTTCCAATATATTCAATCAGACTACATGTATAAAATAAATCATTATTATTTTTTGTTCCCATACACAGCCTCACTTCCGATATATTCTAACGTATCCAGCGCCGAAATCGTATGAAAGCTGATCTGATGGGTAGGATGGTTAAATTTCGCCAATTCCCAGAATGCGGCTCTGGATATTTTTCCGTCAATGAAATTCTGGATATAATTATAAATCGTATCATCTGCCATCGGACCTTCCACAATATCATAAGTATGTGCAATGCCCTTTCTGCACTGCACGATAAAATCCAGCCATTCTTCCGTCATCTCATCAAAACGCAAATATTTTAACTTTTCATTTGGTGTATACTCGTATTGATTCAGATACCCTTTCGTTCCATACCTGCCTGCCCATCGCCTCGCCTGTTCCGGAAACTGTGTGCAATAAAATCCGAAATAAAAATCTTTATGAAAACGTGCCTTTCGAATTTCCGGATATTTTACAACTTCTTTACTGCCGTGATATAAGATCATTCTTTCCTCTTTCTATTGTCATCATTTTACAACATTCTATCTTTTATTTATCATACTACTTTATCTATCATTAATCAATTCTTTTTGACTTTTTACTTAAATTACTATTGAACTTTAAATTTATTCTTGAATATAAAAATAAAATTGTTTATACTTACTATTGTCAGGTTCCACCTGTGGATTGAAATAATAGTCTTTTTAGTAACGCAAACGAGTGGCGATGTAATCTTCTTTACATCGCCACTCCTCTTTACAAATACAAATCCATTCCCGAATCCACAGACAAATCTAATCCCATATCCTCCGTATACTGATCCAGCTTCACAAGCTCATAAAACTCTGTAGCATCCGAAGAAATCTCCTGTATCATCCCGGCATCCCACAAAATTTTAAAAAGGTTATCATATACCTGAATACAATATTGTGATGCCTTTCGCATCCGTTCCTTTGAAAATCCCTGATGTTTCAATTCCGCCAGCAGTTCTTCTGCCTCCTGCTCCACCGGCACCAAAATGGTTCTTGTATCTTCTTCAATCAGACGAAATTTTTTTGCTGCAGTTTCAAAATTATATTTATGTTCTTGAAATTTTCCCATAATATTCTTTTTATCCAGACTTTGCTCCCGAAAACGGTATAACCGTTTAAAATACTCTGTTATGCTGTCCAGATCAGAAATATCATCTGTTTCCTGCAAAATTGCTTTTGCAATATCCACCGGCAGCCTTTGACTTGGAGCTATTTTGCTGTCTGTTACATCAAACACAAAAACGATACTGTCCTCTGCTTTTTCCTGCCCCTCCCGGTTGCAGCGTCCTGCCGCCTGTATGATAGAATCCACACCTGCAATCTGTCGATACACATGGCAAAAATCCAGATCTACCCCGGCTTCCACCAAGCTAGTAGAAATTAAGATACACTTTTTCTTCTGCTTTAATCTTTCCCTGATCTGTGCCAGAATCCGCTTTCGGTGTTTTTGATACATACTTGTTGACAGATGATAAACTCCCTCTCCCTTTAATTTGCGATAAAGTTCCTGTGCACATTTTTTTGTATTTACGATACACAATGCCTGTTTTTCTTTCTGCAGTTGGCCCGCTAACTGATCAATAGGAACATATCCGAGATTTTGATACGTTACCCTTCTGAAAAATTCAAACTGTTCCTTCACATTCGGACACAATTCTACAAATGTACGCTCTCCGATAAATATTTTATCCAGCGCCGGTTGTGTAGCCGTACACAATACCATACTTGACCGATAATCCTCCATAAGTGTTTCCATCATTGCAATACACGGTTTTAAATAATCTACAGGGAGCATTTGTGCCTCATCAAAAATCACAACCGAATTTGCAATATTATGAAGCTTTCTGCACTTGGACGATGTATTAGCAAAAAGCGATTCAAAAAACTGAACGCTGGTTGTCACGATCACCGGTTTATCCCAATTCTCACTGGCAAGCTGCATGGGTTTTAGATCTTCCGAGCTGTCATAATCAACATTACAGTGATGTTCCAACACATTTTCTTCCCCCAGGATGTTCCGAAACACCTCAGCATTCTGTTCAATAATACTGGTGTATGGAATGACATAAATAATGTGATCCATATGATGAAAAACTGCATGTCTTAACGCAAATGCTAACGATGCAATCGTCTTTCCACCACCGGTAGGAACCGTCAGATGAAACAGACCTCTTTCTTCTTTTCCAGCTTCCATACATGCTTTTAAAATTTCTGTTCTTCTTCCATTGATCGAATTTAGGTCCTGATTTTCAAGCCAGGGCTGCACATGATTTTCCAGTTTTTCCAACAATATTTCCATATTCTGTCCGGAATTTCTCCCTGTCTGACCATTTTTCATGAATTTTTCTGTATCTAAAAAATCCGCATCCACAAGGCAGGAATAAATCATCCGCATAAAAACACTGAGTGAAAAATCAAAATTTTTATTTGGTTTTCTTACAAATGGGTCCGTCTCTATCTTCGGAATCTTTACTTCATATTGATATGCCTGATAATCACATATTTTTTTCTTTAATCTGCCGCATAAACTGGATGGAATTTCTGTATTTCCATAATCCGGAAGTCCGGCATGATGTCCGGCAATACAATATGCCAGTAAAGAATAATACCCACCTTTTTCCATACACAATTTCGTTCCTGCTGTAGAATGATCTACCTGTTCATTCGTATCATATTTTATTTTCTTTTGGAATTCTTCGGAATATTTTCCTATGTCATGGAGCATTCCACAGCAATACCCCCATTCCTGTTTTCCAAATGCATCTGCAAATGCTCCAGCCAATTGAGCCGTTCCGGTTAAATGTTCCAAAACCGTCTGAATTCTATCCCCATCTTTATGTGCTATATATTCCATATCATTTCTCCCATACATTTTACTTTCATTATATATCACAACAATAAGAAACGGCCACCATACTTTCAAATCTAAAAATACAGTGACCGTTCTACTCGGTTTCGTTATTCAATTTTTTGTTCCTTTCTTTTGTAATTTATTTTCTTCAGCTCACAGATACTTCCATCTGTTTAGAAAATTAGTGATATGTAATCTCTATATTGAATAATAATCTGAAGTCTGCTCTCTCGCTTTTTATAAAATGAACTTCTTCCGCACATCTTACCCTCAAATTACCTTCTGTGGTATCTTTCCGCAGCATCTTCATCAGTAAAATGTCTGTACATATCCATTGCCTTTCTCACTCTTGGTATCTTATCCTAAATACCCTCAATTATTATTTTCTATTCCAAAAGGCTTTTCCCGCTGAAATTTTCAGACACTACCACGCTTACCATGAAGTTTTTGTTTTGATCATCGTCCCATTGGACTGTACCTCCTTTTCTCATTCAATTCCTGCTTACTCCAAGCTTCTTTCTATTTCCAATTGGCTTTCCAACCGCTTGGTCCGATTGGAAGTCTTGTGTAATTAGGTCTTGTTTGTTTTGTTGACTGTATATTATCATAGTTGCTTTATATTGTCAACTATTTTGTTCTATATTTTTAAATTTTTCTCTTTATTTTCTGTTTATATTTAAATTGTTTGTGTTTTTACGTGTTTTCTCTATTTTACCAGTAATTTGCATGCAATCATCCAACGCCACGGAACCGCCTTTCCATTGCCCCCACAAAATTACAAAATCGGGAAAAATTCATACAAATTTTATTGATTTTATTGGGTAATTATGTATAATACTAAATTAGGG
>ERZ1026882.839-NODE-839-length-14446-cov-16.075742_pt1 | contig 14446 bp, 9 predicted proteins | sample MGYA00380171_ERZ1026882 | MGnify/ENA primary metagenome ERZ1026882 (study PRJEB33269, sample SAMEA4719807) | human gut metagenome | biome: human-associated habitat; feature: organic feature; material: feces | place: Cameroon | collected 2013-10 ...
GGAAAGCCTCATCGCCAGCGATCTCATCGATTACCTGCCGAAGGCATTCCTCAGAATGGAAGAATAAAATAGGAAAAGTATAAGAATGCAGAAGGGTGTGCTCGTGTGAGCACACCCTTCTGCATTCTTATATACTATTGTTATATTATGCTTCCAGTGAATTTCTGGCTTCATAGAAGCGCTTTTCCAGTTCGCGTCGCAGATCGTCCTTGCGGTCCATTTTCAGCTTCTTGCGGATATGGCTGCGCTGGCTGGTGATGTTTGATTCACTCTTGTTCAGTTCGATACAGATTTCCTTCAGCATCTTGCCTTCCAGTACCATCTGGCAGATCATCCGCTCGCTGTTGGTGAGTTCTGCACATACCAGATCCCAAGCCCTCTTGCTCAGCTCGCTGGTCTTCAACTGTTCTGCGGCACGGTCCAGGATATTCTGCTGCTGTTCGGGACTGAGTCGGCTCATCAGGTTCACCGCTATATCCTTCTCGTCATCCTTCAGGTCGGCAAGCAGGGTCAGTGCCTTATGTTCCTCTTCCCTCAGCTGCTTGGGCTGTCTGAGTTCTCTCCTGATGACAGGATCCCAATTATAGAGCCATACATAGAATATCATCAGGAAACCTACAAAGACAGCCTTGATGCTGAAGAGCAGCGTGGAGATCTGCGTATGCGAGATAGCTACCGCTACCACTGGCAGCAGAGCGATGGTAAAGCCGAGAGAGGTTCGGTTGAGCTGCTGGCTCTGGGCAGTAATGGCGAGGATGAACATGATGAAGATATTACTCAACACGCTCAGGTTGTCCCGATCGCCCTGAAAGTGCAGGCAAAGCATACTGTCAACCGCCAGCTTGACGAATACAAGGATATAGAGCAGGGAGATGCCGGTCTTGAATACCACCTTGCGCTTCAGCACCACATACATCAGCAGCGCCAGTGCGAGGGTATGGCCTACATTATAGAGCATGCCCCCCCATGCTTTCATCATGTAAAACAAAAGGAAGTGGTAGGGAATAATGAGAATCTCTACCAGAGTCAAAAGGACGAAGGCAATCACCCTTCGGCGGTCCACCACTCCACAGTAATCAGGGCATAAATGATGTTCCAAGCGCAAACACCATTCCCAAAGTTTGTTCTTAGCATTCATTTTGCAGCTTCTATTTACTTATAATTAAAAAGAACTCTATTCTCTATACATAATATGAGTCATAAAGCAATGCCCTCATTTGGGGGCTTGTTGCATACCTTTTAGAAAGTCAGAATCCCGAAATCGTTGTTGATTTACTAGTTTATTCTACTCGGCTGCAAAAGTACGACGAAAAAATTAAAAACACAAGAAAAGTAGGTTAAAAGAGGTAGAAAAATGGCAGGAAAAGCAAAAAACATATAAGAAAAGGCGTTTTTCAGGGTTTTTCAGTGTTTCATTTATGCGGTTTTTATTCGGTATCAGTATTTTTAGGCACATTTTTCTTGGCAGCAATTGAAAAAACCTCTATCTTTGCAACCGTAAAAACAAAGCTCGCGGTTCCAAGCCCGAACTTACAATCGAATCCCAAAGTTGCCGAATGGCATCTAAGAACTGAGGAGTAGATGATAAAGATGATGATGAGTAAATGATAGACTTACTATTCTTTAATAAATAAAGTCTAGTTCCAAGCCTATTGAATGGAAAGAATGGAAGGAAAAGGAAATTAAGAAAAAGAATAAGTATAAGTATAAGTATAAGTAAAAGATGATGATGCGTTTCTCTAGAGAGACCATTTGTCATTCTTAAATCATTAAAAGATTTTAAGTATGAACAGAAGGATTTTAATTGCGCTACTGGCTGTAGGTAGCTTCATCTGCCCAGCCGTCGCTCAGAAGGTGGCCTTGAAGACGAACCTCCTTTATGATGCTACAAGCACCATGAACCTCGGCTTCGAATTTGGCCTTTCCCCAAAATGGACCTTGGATGTATCCGGCAACTACAACCCGTGGACATTTTCCAAGAACAAGAAGTGGCAGCACTGGCTTGTTCAACCAGAAGCTAGATACTGGTTCTGCAATAAGATGATGGGCTCCTTCATCGGCTTCCACGCCCTCGGAGGTTCTCATAACATAGGTAACGTAGATCTTGACTTCAAGTTCCTCGGTACCGACTTCTCCAAATTGAAAGATTACAGATACGAAGGTTGGTTCGTAGGTGCAGGTGTTGCATACGGTTATACCTGGGCTCTCTCCAAGCATTGGAACTTCGAGGCTGAACTCGGAGTGGGATACGTTTATTCGAAATCGGATAAATATGAATGCCCACAGTGTGGTGAGAAACTCGAGAAAGACAAGGCGCATCACTACGTAGGACCTACCAAGGCGGCACTCAATCTGGTGTATGTCTTCTAATTCATGATACATTATTATATTAATAAGTAAAAACTGAAGATTATGAATACATATAAGATTTTAAACAAGACACTTGGAGCCGTCGCCCTCAGCATTCTGTTTAGCACTAACGCTATCGCTCAGGAACAGGCTGCCAAGGATATGAAAGTCCTCAACAAGGAAATCAAGAAGAAAGGCAATAAGGTGAACGTCTATATGGACCTCAATCTCGATGACGTGAAACTGGCAAGCAACAAGGGTCTCATCCTTACACCTATTTTATATAAGGGTGAGGATACGCTCAAACTCCCGGCTGTGGAGGTGATGGGTAACAAGAGATACATCTACTACCAGCGTACCAAGAAGACCGCTACCCAGAACCCGCTCATCGTTGCCAAGCGTGAAAACAAGGAGCCACAGACGCTCCGATACGCTTACTCCACTCCATACCAGGACTGGATGAAGAACTCCAACTTCGCCATCAGCAATGATGCATGCGGATGTAACCAGAAACTGCTGGCAGAAAACCTGCTCACCAACAATGGCGAGGCGCTCGTTACTCCTCAGCAGCTCTATCAGGCTTATCAGCAGCCAAAGGCGGAGGCAGTGAAGATCAGACAGGAAAACGGTTCGGCTAGACTCAACTTCCGCATCAACAAGTGGGATATCGTGAAGGATCTCGGTAACAATACCAATGAGTTGGCTACCATCAAGCAGACGCTCGACCTCGTGAAGAACGACCCTGATGTAACCATCACTTCCATTACCCTCCACGGATATGCTTCTCCTGACGGCAGCTATGCCAACAACAACAAGCTTTCCCGCAACCGTACCCAGGCTCTCTACAACTATCTGTTGAAGACCTACCCTATCGACAAGAAGCTCTTCAAGGTAGAATCTACAGCTGAGGATTGGGAAGGAACACTGGAGTACATCAAGAGTCACAACATCCCTCAGAAGGAAGCTGCTCTCAAGATCATCAACAGCGATATGACTCCTGACCAGAAGGAACAGACGCTCGCAGCCAAGGCTGGTGAAGCATTCAGATTCCTCGTTGACAAGGTTTGGCCAGGCTTGCGCCGCACAGATTACACCATCGAGTACGACGTGAAGGCATTCAACCTCGAAGAGGCTCGCAGAGTGATCAACACCCGTCCGCAGAAGCTCTCTCTCCAGGAAATGTACATGGTAGCTAACAGTTATCCGAAGGGAAGCGAAGAGTACAACAATGTATTCGACACAGCCGTGAAGATGTTCCCAGAAGATAAGCTCGCCAATCTGAATGCAGCCCTTGCAGCCATCGACAGAGGTGACAAGGTAAGCGCAGAGAAGTACCTGAAGAAGGCTGGCACCGGAGCCGAAGTAGATAATGCCCGTGGTTGCCTCGCCGTTCTCAATGAGGATTACGAAGCTGCCAAGCAGTACTTCCAGAAGGCTGTAGCCGGTGGCTTGAAGGGTGCTCAGGAGAATCTCAACAAGCTGAACAAGGTTGTGGAGTAAGCTAAACGCCCTGAAAGGGCAAAAGCTCTTAGCCCAGGGCAACGCCCTGGGTATGAAAGCCCGCAAGCAAAGCGCCCTGTAAGGGCAAAAGCTTCATAAACGCTTGATGTAATTTATATATAAGTAAAAGATGTAAAAGAATAAACAATAATATTAATATAAACTAAAAAATTTAATTTAAGAACAAGAAAAGAAAGAATAGTATTTGATTACCCCCGGGCGAAGCCAGTGATGAGGTCTGAGAGACCCGTCCATTTCGCAACTCAAACTAAAAAATTTGTATAACACTTAATAAGTAAAAGATTATGAAGAAAATGAATTTGCTCGTTATGAGCTTGGTATCAGCAGCAGCGTTATCTTTCTCAAGCTGCAGCAGTAATGATGATTTGGCAGGTGGTGGTTCTGGCAACCAGTCTAAAGTGGAAGGTTTCTATATGACTTTGGCAGTTCAGACTCCTACTAGCAATGGTACAAGAACCCAGCAGCAGGAAAAGAAGGTAGATGCTACTGAGGCTGAGTCTAAGGTAACAAGTGGTACATTCTACCTGGTTAATGCTAAGGGAGAGATTGTCTTCACGAAGAATATTACCGAGACTGAGTGGGAAAAAGCCGCACCAGTATTAACAACTCCTGGCAAGACCCAGATTCAGGTTCCAGTACAGAACGTAACAGAAGGTGAGACATATAATGTATATTTCTTGGCTAATACAACAGATGCTAAGCCATGGGAAAGCATTTTTGCCCCTGCAGCTGAGAAATTCACCACAACCAACATGTTTGATGCAGGTTATGCAACAGCTAATAAGTTTGCAATGTTCAACCAGAACGATAACAAATCTAGAGCAGACCAGTATACTGTAACATTCACAACAGCCAACAAGGATATTAAAACACCTGCACATGTTACTAATACTATCAAGCTCGACCGTGTTACTGCTCGTATCGACAAGCCAACATCAGAAACTACAACTATCAACGGAGTACTTGCTGCGGGTGCTTCAGCATTACAGCAGAAGGCTGTAGAAGATGCAAAGGCAAAGGTAAAGAGCATCACTTTGACTAACTATGCTATCACCAACTTGTCTAACAAGACAAACATCATGCAGAAGTGGGATGGCGCATGGACTGCTCTTCAGATTCCTACAGACATCACATACATGCAGAAGGCAGATAAGTTAGGTAACAAGTATAGCATCTCTAATGCAGGTTGGTTTACAAATGAAGCAATGAACTATGTATTTGAGAATACAGAAGCAACTCCTACAACAATGTACTTCGAATATACAGTAGCATTGGATGAGACAAAGTTCACTGATACTCCTGACTGCACAGATGGCACATTCTATCGCTACAATGGCAATATATACAGAAGTATTGCAGCTATCTATACTGCATACAAAGATCAGCCTGTCCTCTTCGGTGGCAAGACTGCAGAAGCGCTCAAGGCTGAGTTGAAGATTACTGCTGATGGTAAGATTGGTGCTACAGAGGAAGAATTGGCTAAGTTCCGCGAGGACAACGTTATCGAAGTATTCCGTGCAGGTAAGACATACTACTCACAGGTTATCACCGACAACTGGCTTGGAACAAATACCATCCAGCGTAATACTGTTTATCGCTTGAATGTAAAGAAGATCTTCAACGTTGGCGCAGACGTTCCTAATGGCGAGCCAGACGAGAACAAGCCAATGTACTACCTCGATGTTGAGGTTTCTGTTAACCCTTGGGTTCTCAGTACACAGGATGTAAACTTGGGTGAGTAATCATTCTTCAAGTTAATCAAGCAGAAACAGAAAAAAGATGAATGCACCGGGGATGTACCCCATCCCCCGATCTCAAGATAATTTTTGAAACAACAATACTCTCAATCTCCCGGGGGCTACCCCGCCTCCGGGAGATTAAAAAAGAAAAAGATGATATTTGCCGCCAACAGATGGCGGGAACCCCTATCGTGCTGAATCAGCACCACTCAACAAGAAAAAAAAGATGCCGGAGGCTACCCCACTTCTTACGCCCTACGGCACACTAGATATAAGTATAAGTAAAAGAATTAATAAAACACAAACGATATGAAACATTTCATCATCAAAAACGGTTGCAAAGTGGTTTGTATCTCAGCCATCGCACTCTCTTCGCTTTCATCATGCATGAAAGACGATCTGACGAATTGTCCTGCACCTAAGGTGTCGCTCAAGTTCGATTATACATATAATGTTGAGAACGCTGATGCCTTCTCCCAGGAAGTGAAAAACCTCAACGTCTATGTTTTCGATAAAAACGGTAAATACTTCGATACCTATACGCAGTCAGCCGACAAATTCGAAACGGGTCACAGCATGGATATCACAGACTTACAGGAAGGTAAATATACCTTCGTCTGCCTGGCTCGTGACAAGAAACCTACAGGTAGCAGAGCCGACGGTGACGACGAGATGGAGTTCAGCTTCACCCAACTCACACCAGGTGTTTCTACCATCAACGACCTGCAGGAGGAAATGGGAAAGAAAGACGGAGAGGCTTCTGTCAACAACAAGAAGTTCACCGCTCTCTACACCGCCCAGACATCTCTCGACTTCAAGGGCAAAAAGGACACATCCGGCAAACTGAGTCTGATGAAATGTACCAAGACCTACCGAATCGTGATGCTTCCTTACGATAACGACCAGCAGGGATTCGTGGCAGAAAACTTCGACGTAAGAATCAAGGGTTCGGCTGCCCTCCTCGACTACAAGGGCGACAAGGTAAAGGATGCTAACGGCGTAGAACAGAACAAGCCGATTACCTACGTGCCTTACAACGAGAAACTGGTGGTGAACTCCAGCGGAAATACCCAGGTAGAAGGTGAAGAAATCGACAAGGCTTTGGTTTACGACCTGTCTTCTTCCAGAATGTTCGAGCGCAAGGACGATGTAAGCACCCGCAACACCGAAAGCACGGAGTACGATGACAAACGAATCGTAATCACCGACAAGCGCACAGGCAAGGTAATCTTCAACCACTCACTGCCATGGTTCCTCGCTCTCTGCGGCGAGCGCACCGACAAGGGCTGGGAGGATCAGGAATACCTCGACCGCCAGGATCACTACACCCTCGTATTCTACGTTCCAAGTCCAGGTTCCGACTACCATATGGATGCTAGAATCAAGGTGAACGGATGGGTTCTCAATCTGCAGAATGCAGACCTCGGAACCAAATAAGGAAACAGTGCTACCCACACTGTATAGAGAGAAAGAAAAGTATAAGTATAAGTAAAAGATTAAAAAGATGAAACGCTATAACTCAACTTTGATCAAGATGACACGCCGGCTAGGCATGGCTATCGCAGCCTTGCTCATGTTGAGCACAATGGCATCTTGCTCAGACCAAGATTCGCAGGCACCTGCAACTGGCGATGAAGCTTACCTCAACCTGAGCTTCTCTACCGCCAGCGCCACGACTTCCAGAGCAGGCGGAACAGGAAATATCGGAAACGATGAGACTCAGGCTAATCCTAACCAAGAGAGCGACATTCATAGCATCAAGGTATGGGTGTTTAAATCAGGAACAGGAGCAAGCGCCAATCCGATTGCTTACAAGGAAGACAACACTCCTACTGCTGTTGGCGGTGGTACCGCCAACGGCACCTACACGCTGAACTTGAGATTCTTGCGTAAGATCAACGGTGAAGAACTCAAAAACATCGACCTCTATATTCTGGCAAACTCAGAGAGTACCAATATGGCTGACAAGCTGAAGGGCAAGGATTTCCGCAGCATTACCCGTGCAGACCTGCAAGGTGTAACCTTCGATAATCCATTCGGCATTACAGCAGAAGGCAAGGCTCAGACAACAGAGGTTCCAACCGGCAAGGGTCTCCCTATTTCCCGTGCCATTACCAACATAGCAATAGCCGATCACGTAGCTGATACCGAGGCTGGTGCAAAGGGCAAAGGAATTTCGATTCCTCTGGTTCGCGCCGTTTCCAAGCTTCACTTCTATTTCGCCCGCACGGCAGATGCTGATGCCTTGACAGAAAATGTGAAGGTAACAAAAATTGAAATAGATGGAAACACCTTCCCAACAGAAAGCTATGTCTTCCCTGATGAAGAGGATTATGCAACTGCTGATGCCAACAAGGCTGCAACAAGCAATAAGTACGGAACTCCTTCTTATGTTGCTACTCCCCTCAAACTTGACGGTGTAGAGAATGCCAAAATCAAGGCTGTAGCAGATCCGCTCACTTATAAGCGTGATGAAAAAACCGAAACCGCTCAGACTTATATGGACCGCATGAATAAGGAAATCGGTGGACATAACTTGAGCTATCTTCGTGAAACCAACAAGCCTATCACAGGTAAGATTTACTATAAGTTGGCTGAAGGCGACGACGAAAGATCCAAGACATTCACCATCCCATCCAGCGGCAACGCTATCCGCAACCGAGAGCTTGTTGTTTACGGCTACTTCCTCCAGGGTGGAGTCCTCTGCCTCGACTGGCAGGTAATGCCTTGGAACAAGGTAACTTCTGAAATCAGCTGGAGCAATGTTAATTGCCAGATGTTTGCTTGGCATAAATCATCTCCAAGTGCTACAACGGGTGATGAAGAAGGAAAATACTGCCTGGTAAACTTTCCAAGATATGCAACCGACAAGCACAACTCTCTAGTGGCTAAGTCATCGGGAGCAGCCTACTATATCAAGGTAGATGGTCCTACCGGACTGGTCTGGAAAGCTCATCTCACCAACACGGATGATTTTACATTCTCCTATAGTAGTTCTATAGCGGAACAGACCAACTGCGTTTCTACAGGCATCGCCCGAACAGATCCTTATCAGATCAAGGTAGAAGCCAAGAATGCATGGACAGAAGGAACATCATTTGATCAGCCAACACCTTGGGCAACTGGTAAAGGCAGCAATCCTGTATATACCGATCTCTACGTAACCGTATCTCTGGATGGAATCCATGAATACGAAGTGAAAATCAACCCAGACGATGCCGGAGGTATGTACAAGAAGAGAAGAAAGTTTGCAGGAACCAACACCCGCATCCGCATCTTCCAGCTGCAGGCCTTTAAGAATAAAGGCTACGATGTTCTTCAGAAAGAAAGTGGACATTATACTAATTATTTAAATAACTAAAGTAAGGAGGGCAAACAATGAAAGCAATATCAAAATACTTTGCTATGTGTGCAATCGCCCTCTTAGGGCTTGCAAACACATCTTGCATGAGCGATGATATGGACGGCACACCGAGTTGCGACTACGATGTGGTGCTGGAATATAAAGTAGGTGGTTCTGCTACTGAAACCCGCGCAGCTGTTACCCGCGCAGAAACTGAGGATGGATCGGAAGATCTCAATGAAAACAAGATTGATCGACTCGACCTCTTCGTCTTCGATGCAACCGGAAAACTCGTCAAGAGTCTTCCTCTTACAGATGCTTCCGTTCAGGGCAGTCCTACTAAAGATTACCGGCACAAGCAGTTGGAAAGCAGCCAGCTGAAGCGTTCAGAGATTACAGGCAACACTCTCTATCTGGTGGCAAACCTGGATAATATCAGCGGCATTTCAACATTGGATGGATTAAAGACTGCCACCATCAACAAGGCAGCCACCTTCAATCCCAAGGCAAAGCAGACTTCATTCGTGATGGATGCCAAGATGGAGGAGACGAAACAGATTGAGAACGGAATGATTCACATCAAGTTCCAGCTGAAAAGAGCGCTTGCCAAGATCCGCCTCAACGTACAAGATGACAAGGGCAACGCAGTACTTCCTAAGGATTATGCCTGCCAGTTGATACACTACGCAGCAGATGGTTCTATCCTCGCCGAAGGTACCAGCACCAACAATTCATTGAATACAGATGCAGCTGCCAGCAGCAAGGTAACTGCTCCTGCCGTCACACAAGACAACAAGGCTGTGTTCTACTCATACGCCAACAGTTGGATTGACAAGACAAACAAGGATCCAAAGGCAGAAGAGCCAATCGATGTCACCAAGCAGACCTACATCCTGCTCAAGGCAAAATACAACGGCAAGGATTACTTCTACAAGGTGCCGGTAAACAAGCGCCTATACGAAAGCAACGATGCCGCAACAACAGATTGGACTCAATTCGAGCCTCTCTATCGCCTCGACCGCAACACCATCTACGACGTAACAGCCAAGGTGGACAGAGAAGGAGGAGGTACTCCTGAGAATCCGGCAACATTGTATGTGAATCCTATCGTAAGTGACTGGGATGACAACATCGCATGGGACTATACTGATAAGGTAAGCATCGAGATGGAACGAGAAGCAGGAGAATTTGGAGAAGCAGTGGAAGTTCACTACGGTATTGCCAATGGCGGTGGTCCAGCAATCAAACTGAATAACATTGATACAGGCAACAAAAGCTGGATCCTTCAGTGCGACAACCCAGACTTTGCGTTCTATGTGGATGGAAAGATCTATGATACAGTAAGTAAGAGCGACATCACTGGCAACTCATTTACATTCTATGTAGTGCCAAAGAGAAACAAAGACTTAGCAGTAGAAAGAAATTTCGATACCAAGGTATTTATCGTTCTTGCTCCTGACATGAGAAAGGTTCTATTCAACGTAGGAACTGGAAAACTACCTGGAGATGACTTTAATATCAAGTTCACCCAGGGTGCTGATCGCTCAGGAATTTAAATGAGAATATGTGGTTTAAATAAACTAAAGGATTAAATCATCATGAAGAAGTTAAATAAATATAGAAAATCTGTACAAGGCTTGATGTTGTTGACCTTCGGTCTAACAATGGCAGGATGCTCCGCTCAGGATGATTTCTTCACCGAAACATCGTCAGAGAGCCTCAGCATCAAGCCTAGTGTAACAGAAGCAACTGTATCAAGAGCAGTTGCTTCTGACCAAGCCCTGCGTGAAGCTGCACTGGACAACCTGTACGTGAAGATTTTCGACAAGGAATATAAGGAGCAAAGTGTCAACAGGAAGTTTGACCGCAACTTGCAAAGCAACCAGAAAGAGATTCTTGGTCAGGGCAACTGGAAAGTTGACTTGAATCTGCAGGAGAACAAGGATTACTTCGTGTACTCAATTGCCAATGCAAAGGAGGACTTACAACAGGTAAACTCATTGGCTGACCTGGAAAATAAGGTGCAGACTGATGAAGACATCTGGAAGCCTTACAGCAGCAAGAATGCAACCAAGAACTTCCTGATGACAGCCAACTCTGATTGGACAGTCAGCAAAGAGCCTACTCAAACCATCGACAGTAAGCTGACAAGAGCTGCAGCCAAGATCGTTGTAAATTTCAAGATCAATGTTGCTGGCTACGAGGTGGTAGGTGTACCTACCTGGCAGTTGCTGAACTATAACACCCAGACTACTCTCTTTGGTCCAAATACTGCTAAGAACATAGCTAGTATGAGCGAAACAGAGACGAATGAGAAAATGGCTAAGACTACAGATGGCTATCAGTTGGTTACCTACAGCTACGCAACATCATGGGATGATAATGCAAGTGCACCTCAGGCAAAGATCAAGGTGATGCTGAAGAAGGGTGAAGAAACACCTGTGGATTACTATTACAGTATTCCTGTTCGCAACCCTAAGGAAACCAAGTCATTGGATCGTAACTATGTCTATACAGCCAACGCCACCGTAACAAGTCTGGGCAGCAGCTCTGACATTACTTATGGTGATGCTATGAATCTGGTATATGATGTACAGAAGTGGACCAAGGGCGAAGAGACAACAATCAATGCTGGTAACCAGAAGTACTTGCTGGTTTCTCCTACCTTTATGATTATGAAGAACCAGAGATTTGATAATTCTACCATCAAGTTCTATGGTTCAGGTGAATGTAAGGTAGAAACCAAGGAAATTTACTATTATGACAAAAATGGTAAGAAACAATCATGCACTGGTAGTCAATACTTCAATGCTTCTGCAGAATATGCAAAAGGTCATAGTGAGTTAAAGGACAAGGGAACTATTGTCATTGGTGCAGAAAATTCAACAGCCGTCAATGACTTCGTACCACTGTCTGTTAAATATATCAAGATAAAGGTAACTTGCGATGGTCTGGAAGAGATTGTAACTATCAAACAGTATCCTTTGGAGTATATCCAGGGTATAGCTGGTTGGTATTCAACAAAATCTATAGACGGATGGATTGATTGGCAAGAAGATCAAGCTCCGCACGATAGATGGAAGAAGTCATCTGATGATAATTTTAATGCAAAAGTAAAAATTGGAACAAAGATTTATGAATATAATGACTATTATTCATATTATTACGGTTATTATTATGCAGAATACGACCAAGATGCGACTTCAGGACGAGATAACAATCAAATGTACGTTGTACAGATTACAAGTACCAACCAGACTAGTAGCGACTATAAAATAGGACACGTTACCAACATCAATGAAAAAACAAAGTTGTCTCCGGAAAATGTAGTTTCGCCCGCTTTTATGCTAGCATCCCAATTAGGTACTGTATCTACATTCGGTAAGGGAGTTAATGCTTCAAATCATTGCGACAAATACGTAGAGGTGAGAACGGATGGAAAGAAATATACAGGCTGGCGATTACCTACAGCTGCAGAAATTGGTGTAATTACCAAATACCAATACGATTCGAAGCAAAATGTTATGAGCGAGGTCTTAAGAGGTCGGCAGTACTGGGCTTTGGATGGCAGCAAGGTTACGGCCAATAAAAATGGCTCGGGTTCTGGATATGTTCGTTGCGTTCGCGACCTCTCACCAGAAGAGGTAAAAGAGCTGGAAAACAAGAATGAATAACAATTAAAGAAGGTACAAAATGAAAAAGTTAAAACTATATATCGGAATGTTGGTAGGACTGTTAGCAACCATGCTAACAGCCTGCACAAGCGATTTGTCTGAAGAGACGGTGCCTTCTAACAGCAAGGGTGAGATGACGCTCAGCTTCAAGGTATCTACTCCAGACTACAAAATCGGAACAAGATCTGAGGGCTACAACAACGAGGGATTCGAAAGCTCTGATGTGCAGATATTCTGCTTCGATGCCAATGGATACTTCCTGGGCATGGGTCAGGATCTGAAAGTGGAAGCTACAAGCAAAGAGGAAATTGGCGAAGGTGCAGTTAACACCAATAACAAAAAGATTAGTGTGAAGATGCCTAATGCCACAGCCCGACTCCACATCATTGCCAATGCCAATATCAATACAGAAAAGGCTGCCAACGAGTGGATTGGTTTGCATGAGAACAAGCTGATTACTACGTTTGAATCAAAGGCAGATGAAAATCAGGCTCTGAAAACCAAGTATTGGGGATATTGTTGCGGTTCTACAACTGCTGATATGAAGGCAAAGCTTACCAATAGCAGCAATGTGATTCATCTGATTAGAGATCGTGCTAAGATCACAGCAGACTGGGAAACTTCAACCAATATCAAGAGTGTAGAAATCTCCATCGGTGAAGGAATGTTGTATGCTACAATGGCAGCATTCGACCGTAACAAACTGGAATTTCCAAACACCACTGCTGCTAAGGATTGGGAATGGAATATTACCGACATTACCCTGCCTAAGTCAGAAGAAAGATACAAAGGTTCTGCAAGCCAGATGGGAACTGTGCAATATTGCTTTGAGGATGAAAACTCAAGTAAGAATCCTGTAAGATGTATTCTGAAAGTAACATTCAACGACAACACCGTAAAATGGTACAAGGTTTATCTTCAGAATGAGAATCAGCAATTCTATAAGGTCAAGAGAAATTATACCTATGCGATTCACATCAAGAAGCTGAATCCAAAGTTAGGTTATACTGGCTACGACAATGCCTTTAACGGCTATGCTGCCAACAACCCTTGGATTCAGGTAGAGCAAATCGTACCAAAGATATCAGATGGAACTTATACATTGGAAATTCCTAATGGTACAAACGTGATGTTGAACTATGGTGCTGCAGAAAGTCAGGAAATCGACTTCAATTACGAAGGTGGTGATTTGAACAAAGCAAACCGTTTCGATGTTAACTGGGTTACGAATAATGAGTTAGGAAAGAAAGATCTCACCATTACCTATGCAAACGGTAAGGGTAAGATTGGCTTTACCAGAGATGTCATTACCGACCAGCTGAAATCTGGCGAAATCCGAATACTCGACAAGGTGAGTGGTATGAGTAGAACTATCAAGATATACAGTATCACGAAGTTCGACTTCGGTTTCACCTTCTCAGGTATGTCTGGAAGGTATAAGGATAATACAGGTACTCTTACCTATACGATTCCGAAGAACTATCCTTCTGAGCTTCTGCCAGTAGAAATCAGAATAGCTTCTAACACCATCAACCCTGAGGATTGCGATGTGGAGGTAGGTTCTACAGAAGAAATCACAGAAGGCAAAGATTGGAACTGCTGGTTCTTAAAGAAGTTTGACTCTGTAGCAGCTCTCGGAGTAAAGCAGACAATTACTCTCAAGAACATCAGAGACAATAGCAGAGGTGACAAGGGTAGCTTCTACGTAAAAGTAAAATATGGTGGTGGTTTGCAAACTTTTGCATTCACCTACAAATAAAGAATTAGCAAAATACAAAAGTTAAGAATCATATATCTGTAAGAGAGGAGGGAAGGAAGTT
>ERZ1026882.844-NODE-844-length-14377-cov-5.943653_pt1 | contig 14377 bp, 9 predicted proteins | sample MGYA00380171_ERZ1026882 | MGnify/ENA primary metagenome ERZ1026882 (study PRJEB33269, sample SAMEA4719807) | human gut metagenome | biome: human-associated habitat; feature: organic feature; material: feces | place: Cameroon | collected 2013-10 ...
AAAATTGAATAATTATGGCGTTTTTCGTCGGCTATTTAATAGGCAGGTAAATTTTGCCAGTGTACTTTGACAACCTCATACCAGCATTACAGGTACGTTCCCGTAAGTAGAAGCGTGGCAGGAAGACGCGAGGACAGATGAAAAGGGCATGGAAGAAATTAGACCAGAAAGTGAGAGGCAGAGTTCTTTTGTGGCGTTTTCGTTTCGAGCGAATCATCTTTAACTGAAACAGGACCGTGGCGGTCTTTTGCGAGGATCACTTACGAGGGGATAATGATACATAGGAACTGCCAGTGAGCAGAGGATGGACTTTGGGTTGTAATCAGCAAGACTTTTAGAAAATCCGTGAGCGGTGCAATGCCAAGCATCCGCCTGTAATGTTCCCGTAAGGCAATGGGGGAGTCGAGGACAAATACAACGCCAAAAATCAAAAGTATAAGAAATCAAGGAAGAATGTGTCGTTGATATCAGATACATACGGCTGTAGGGAGAAATCCTTTACAGCCGTATTGATGTGATATCAGCACGCATATCAGGTAACAAATTATGTATTACACAAGAGAATATCTCAATAGAGCGCATCGAGAAATTGATACTATTTTCCGAGTGCTGTTCCCGGAACATGGAATGGCAGTAAGGGAAGAACAGATTATGTTATGCCACAAAATGCTGGATAACCTGCTGGGAAGAAACATAGCACTGTGTGACGCGGGTGTCGGTATCGGCAAGACGTATGCCTATCTGGTGGCCTGTGTTCTGATGAGAAAATATTCCCTCCTTGCAGAAGGATGTTCCCCTTATGAGCAGCGTCCGGTCGTGATATCCACTTCCAGCATTGCACTCCAGAAAGCAATTCTTACAGAATATATCCCTTTTCTCTCCCGGATTCTTCAGGAGAACGGGACGATTCAGGCCCCTATTAAAGCTGTGATACGAAAAGGGAAAGAGCATTTTGTCTGCGATGAGAGGTTGGAGCACCGAATCGTTGCAATCGAAGAAAAAAACAAAAATGCGTTGCAGAAAGAAGCTCTGCTGTCGTTGAAAGAACATTATGATATGGACGAAGTGTCCAACTTAAGTGGGTTTGACAGAAGGATGGTGAGTGTACCGAAGTTCTGTTCGGGAGACTGCCCGAAAAGAGGCTCATGCAGGTATCAGCAGTATCTGGAGCGTTCCAGAGATCATGAAATGTTCATTCAGATCTGTAATCACAATTATCTGCTGGCTGATGGTTATCACAGGCTGCAGGATTACCGCCCGTTATTAAAAGACTACCGAGCATTGATTGTCGATGAAGCACATAAGCTGCCGGATGCGGCAAAGCAGATGTTTGGGAAGAGCCTCTGTTATGACGATATCCGAGAAATCTGCTTTTATCTTGGGAATGAGTACCAAGGCCCGGAGATAAGAAAACTGTCCGGGACGATCCGGATGGTGCTGGACATCATAGGAGAAAACCACAGAACCAGATATGGGATAAAAGAAGAATTCCACATGACAGAAGAGTGTGCAATGTATTTATATGAGGGGATACAGACCATGAATAAGATCATAGAAAAATTAGAAAAGAAGATTCCAAAGTGGATCAGAAACAAGCTGGAAGAAACCAAAAGTGTGCTGGAATGCTTTTTCCATCAGGATAAGAAGTATGTGCTGCATCTGAAGCAGGACCATGACCACCGGATTATATTGTGTGCATCCAGCAGACGGATTCCACAGTATCTGGACCAGATGTTATGGAGCAGAGGAATGGGAGCGATTCTGACAAGCGGAACTTTAAAAACCGGACAGGGATTTTCCCACATTCGGAAAATGACAGGATTACAGAGAGTGCGGAGAGTCCGGGAATATGTGGCAGACTCCCCGTTTGAATATCAGAAGAACTGTCTGTTATATCTGCCAAAGAATTTGAAGACATGCAGAAGAGAAAGTCAGGAAGAGGCAGAGATGATAGCAGGCCATATCCATTCACTGATCTGTTCGACTTACGGGCATACGCTAGTGCTGTTTACATCTTATCATTTGATGGGAAACGTTTACCAGATGTTAAGGGATGAAATTCCGTTCCCGATGATAGAGGTGTGGAGACATTCACCGGAAGAGATCACAAGATTTAAACAGATGGACAATGCTGTCCTTTTTGCAGCCGGCTCCTGTTGGGAAGGAGTAGACTTCCCTGGAGATATGGTATCTTCGCTGATTATAGTAAAACTGCCCTTTGCTGTTCCTGATCCCATCAGTGAAGCACAGAAGAAGGAATATGCCAGCCTGAAAGATTATATTCAGGCAGTGATTGTTCCAGACATGCAGAAAAAACTAAGACAGGGATTCGGACGTGCTCTCCGCACCGAGACAGATACTTGTGTCGTGTCCATTTTAGACGAGCGTGCAGGAGAAGGTGGCAGGTATCATGAGGAAGTAATGTGTGCGCTTCCGAGCTGCAAGATGGCAAAAGATATCAAGGATGTCCAGCACTTTATTCGAAACCGGAAAGGCGTGGAATACTACCTGTAACCGTTCGTGGTTCTGCTACAGAAAAAGCAGATTTTGCACGAAAAGTTTGGTGGTATTTCAAGGGCGTTTTCGGTGGGATTGTTGGTATTGATGAATAGCTATTTCGGCATGAAGTGGGTATACTGTGTATAGCGTTAGAGGAAAGGAGGCAGCTTATGATATACAAGGTGGAAACGATAAAAGATGGAACAGAAAAATATTTTTTCATCAGAAATCTGGAAACAATGAGTATTGAAGAACTGCCAAGTAAATATCTAATGCATAAGATTAAATGTAAACGTTCACCAAATACAGTGAAACGCACAGCATTTTCAATCTGCTATTATATGAAATATATGGCAGAGAAAGAAATGGAACTCACAGAAGTCTATCAGTTAGATTATGAAAAACAGACAGAACACTTTGTGGAATTTTTATACTGGCTTAAAGCCGGAAACCATACAGAGCAAACGGCTGGAGAAAAGAAGTGTCCGAATGAAGGAACCTGCAACGCATACTTAAAAGATGTGTTCAGGTTCTATTTATTTATAGAGGCAGAATATGAACAGTACGGAAGTCTCAAAACCTTATCGTATAACCAGATTATAGCGGTTAATCAGGTGGGAGTAAAAAAGGTACTGCGGAATCATTCTTTTAAAGCCTATCTGAAGGAAGAGGAACATCGTGGGAGAACAGCAAAAGAAAATCAGATTATTACAATTTTACAGGCCTGTACGAACCGAAGAGATCAGCTTCTGTTACTTATGTTAGCAGAAACCGGATACAGAATTGGGGAACTACTGGGAGTAAAATATGTCAAAGATATTGATTATAGGAATCACATGATAAGGGTATGCTTCCGGGAAGATAATGAAAATGAAGCGAGAGCCAAAAATGCGGAATACAGAAGTGCCAAGATAAGTAATGATACGTTTGAATTTCTCATGGATTATCTGGCAAAATATCGGAAAATCCTGCAACATCAGGATTACCTGTTTGTGAATATCATGGGTGAGAACATTGGAAAGCCATTAAGAGTGGACAGTGTATATGATATGTTGGACCGAATGGAAAAGAAAACCGGAGTTAAAATCACACCCCACATGTTACGTCACTATTTTGCAAATATGCGAAAGCAGGCAGGATGGGAACTGGAAATGATCAGTCAGGCATTGGGGCATAAACATTTGGATACGACTATAAAGTATCTGGACTGGCTGGATGATGAACTGATAGAAGCAAGTAATGAGTTTTATGCACAACACACTGCTATTTATGGGGCGGAACGTCTGCTGGAGTAGGGAGGTGTGAGAAATACCTATATATTTATTGCAACAGGCAGAACACATAACAGAATCTGAAGTAGATATTGAGAAGAAAAAGCAGGAACTATATTCAGAAATTGATGCACTTGGAATAAAAAGCGATTCAAGAATTAACAAATTGAAAAAGTTCTTGGCAGATAGAAAAATCTGGCATCTGGAAGAAATGGATTATCCTTTGCGAAATTCGTATGAACAATATTTAAGAGGACAGATACGATCACAAATTGTATCTTTCTATTTGAAAATATATGATACGGTAAAACAACAACATATCTATCAACAAATGCAGACGCTAAATGGAAAGCGGATATATGAATGGAAATATCAAAATAAAATTTATTTTCTGAAGTATTATCCGGAAAAGGAAATAGCTGAGACCTTTGAAACTTCTTATAAAACAAACCTATTGGTGTGGGATTTTACACAAAATTGTTCAGAAGTTTTAAAGAAACAAATTTTTTATACGTTGAGTCGTATCATTGCCAATACTTCAATGTCTAAGGCTTATAGAAATGTCAGGTTAAAATCCTTAAAACTTCTTTATGATTCTTGTGTTCAGTTAAATATTACGGATATTGGATTGCTGGAAATGGAACAAGTGGAAACTATTTTAAAGAATTTTCCCGAAACGAGTCAACGAAGTATTTTAGGTGAATGCAGAAGAGATGCGTTTATGCAGCAGGAACAGATCCAATGGGAAGCAAATGTATGGTATCTGGAACGATTACATCTTGGAAAACATCGGATAGACGAAAGTAAATCCTTAATTAGCATTTCTTTTATGGAAGTCAAGGAAATACAGAATCGAGAAATTTTACAGGCATACATGAAATATGAACTGGGAATTACTGGACAGGCAGTCAGCACGATTGTACGAAGATTTGTATGTATTAGAAATTTTATTGAACTGCTGGAACAAGAAAAGATACTGGCGATTCATGCAACTGTCGCAGAAGTAAAAAAGTATGCAGACGGCTTGCGAGAACGGGGAATACAGGCAAAGGGATTTAATGAAAGAATTTTCGGTATCGGTCATTTTTATAAATTCATGGAAGTTAAACAGTATATTACAAGAATGCCATTCCGAATTGAATATTTCCAACAAAAAGAAGTAATAGTACATCATGATCGTAGCGTTGAGGAAACAGTATATATGGAAATTTTGAAAAAATTATATCTTTTTCCAGAGCGATTACGATGTATGTTCCTACATCTGTGGTGTCTAGGATTACGGGCGAGTGAAGTGTGTACATTGAAAGGAAATGCTTATTATCAGCAGGGCGAGGATTATTGGATTCAGGTGTATCAGGTCAAAATGAAGAATTATAAAAGGATTCCAATCCCACAGGCACTTTATCAGATTATGAAAGTATACTTGAAAAAACATGAAATTCAGCCTGAAGAATTCATTTTTAAAAACAGCAGAGGTGGTGCTTGTCTATATGGTACATTCCGAACTCAGATGATAGAAGCGTGCCGGGAAAATAAGATTGCAAATGGAGAATATTTATTTCAATCACACGATTATCGACATACAGTAGCAACTATGTTTTATGACAGTCATGTATCACTGCAAAGTATCAGGGATTATCTTGGACATACTTATGAAGAGATGACAAGACAGTATATTGATTATATGCCGCAAAGGATTGCAAAAGCAAATGATGAGTTCTTTGAAATGCAAGGAAGTAGTTTAGCATCATGGCTAAAGAAAGAGGAAAAAGATGGAAAATGATATTATATACTTCAGCGATTTCCCCAATTTACAAGAAACAGGGACACGTAAGGATAATGGAAAATTTGATTTAACGTTGCTTCCAACGCAAGAATTAAAGGAAGAGTTTCGAGGTTATATTATGTATCGCTGCAAAAACGGAACGTTTAGAGCATTGATTCAGGATCGAACAGCTTATAATCATATTGCAAAGTTTTTGAACAGCAGAATAAATCGGAGAATCAAAAGCCTTGGAGATAGAAATCCAGAAAAATGGATATCACTTTTAAAAGGCTGGATGTTAGAACAGGGAATAACTATTGTAAAAGAAAAGAAGAGTGTGTATGGTACAGTAAGCTATGGCGAAGCAGTGACGATATTATATTTCAGAAACGTACTGAAATTTTTAGGGCCAGAAGATTTACGGGATGAGATAGAAAAAGATGTTTGGGAACTAAAAAATCTGGATATTAAAATCAGATCCAATCCAATTTATAATGTAAAAACACTGGATTTCAGAAAAATATATCAGCCAGATATCAGGGAAGAATGTAAGAAAGCTGTTTATATGAATCTGCAGTATGAAGCAATAGGAACTGTACAGGGAGAATTGACAATAATGAGGATATTCTCAGAATATCTCCAAAAAGAGTATTCCAAAATAAAAAGCTGCAGTGAAATAGACAGAGAAGTGTTGGAAGAATTTTTGATACATCTGTCAACAAAAGATACTTCCCATAGTGCGAATAGTTCTTATGTAATTTCATTAAGACGACAGTTAGAGACAATCGGAAAAATTTACAGCTATGAAAGATTGGAGCATTTATTTATTAATACGGATATTCCACCGGAAGTAAATGCAGAATTTAGAGTGTATTCTGATGATGAAATGAAACGACTGAATGCGGAAATTACACAGATGGATGTACAGATTGCAAGATGTCTTCTGATACATCAGATGCTTGGAACTAGGATATCAGATACCCTTACACTGAGACCAGATTGTCTGACGAGAGAAAATGGCCAAGATATGATTGAAATATATCAAGTTAAAACTAAAAGATATAAAAAACCGATCAGTAAAGAACTTGCAAAACTGTTACAGAGTTCTATTGAATATACACAGGAAAAGTTCGGTGATACAGAATACATATTTGTTAATGAAAAAGAACCTGACCGCCCGATGCAGTATATGGCTATAAAAACAAAAGTCATGTCCATGATACAGGAAAAGCAGTTGAAAGATGATCATGGCGAATTATTCGGGTTTGGAACGCACATGTTCCGGCACTACTATGGCGTCAAACTTACAGAAATGCATCTGGATGACTGGACGATAGCGAGACTATTGGGGCATAAAAGACTGAATAATGTACAGCATTACCGGAAAATGAGCAATCAAAGAATGGCAGACGAAACCAGAGAAGTAAGACAGAGGATGAGTGACATCATATATATGAGTCTGGCAAGATGGGGTGAAGAATATGAGCAAATACGACAAGATGATTGAGGAAAATCAGAGAAAAAGTAAAGAGAAAATTGAACTGGCATTGCAAGCAATACAAGATATGCTGGCAAATAAAGAACGTATCAGCGTTCCAAAGCTGATGAAGAAAACTGGATTGTCGAGAGGATTCTTTTATAAAAATCCAACCGTCCGGGATACATTGAACCAAGCAGTAGAGCAACAGGCCGGAATGATAGATCCAAGAAGAGAAATTCTGAACATGGCGATGGAAAAACAGATTGAACTGTTGAACCAGAAGGTGGCAGCTCTGAGCAGAGAAAATAAGGAACTGAAGAGAAAGAACGAAAAGTTACAGAAGGCATTACGGAAACAGGATTTGAATTTTATTAAGAACTTATAACATTGAAAATAATAAGATGGAAGAGATGTGTGCAGACACATCTTTTCATCGTTGAGGATAAAATATATAGAATGAGAATGGGATTGTTTTATGGTATACTAAAAGTGAAATGCTAACTTTGATATGAGGTATAAAACAATATGACAGAAATACAAATTAAAAATTTAATTAAAGAATATGAAAAAGAATATATTGAGTTTATGGAAATTGAGAAATTACCACAGTATAAGATAGATTTTTTTGAAATTAATGTTGAGGAAAGCGATGCAGCAGGATTCGCTTCAGCCGCCCAAGCTTACTATAATACGAAAACAGATGAACATATATTAAGGATATGCAAAAGTTCGGAAATACCAAGGTATATTGTGTTTCATGAATTTACGCATATTTTAGATACGGAAATGTATGCAAAGCAAGATTCTTGGAAATATATGGCTTTGTCTGGTTATACAGAATATCATGCAGCACAAGTTGAATTGATGATAATGTTAGGAGCAGATAGTATACAAACTCAAGATTTTTCATTTACAGTTGATGTTGAAATAGGTAATAGTACAGTTAGGAATTACCTAAACTCAAGACATCAATTAGTAGTGAATATGATGAATAGAACAGATTTTCCAAGAGATATTGAAGCATTAAAAACAACGGTAGGTGTGCTATATAATTATTTTGGAGTGCGTTCTATATGTAAAATGTATGCGAAAGATTATACTGAAGAAGTGGATAACACAATTATTATTCAGAAACTTTCAAAAGTATTATTTGAAGAGATAAATAGCTTTATGGTTGGATGGTTTAATGAAGCACAAGTAGAGCTGAGCTTTGTGTCATATATGAAAATAATGTGGCCTATGCTTCAAAGCTATTTTGGAAAAGAATGAAAGATAGTAACAGTAAACACAGTTTTGTATACAGTTAAACCCAGTAAAATCAACGCATGAGGGGAACTGGCTACATTTTAATTCCCTATCTGGTGGTATGTTGCACCGACAATTATTAACACATTCCTGGAAAGCTATGACTTCGCTGGAAAGAAGATCGCACTTTTTGCCACATCAGGTGGAAGCGGATTTGGGAAAACAGTATCCAGACTGGAAGGTTCTGTGGATAAATCGGCAGAATTCGTATCAGAGAAACTGTTAAACAGAGCAGGTAAAGCGGAGATTGAAAGCTGGCTGAAGAGCTGGATGTAAGAAGCAGATAAGATGCAGGAAGCATTTTCGGTGATGCAGGAGATAAAATGTATCTGATATCGGTGTATTTTGATGATAAAAGCAATAAAATAATTTCCAATTATATAAATAAAATTGCGCAAAAGACGGGAAATACGTTTATGACAGATAATCACGTTCTACCACATCTGACAATTATGTCTGTAGAGGCAAGAGAGGAAAAAAAATTGACAGAGGTGATGGAACAGTTGGAGAGGTCCCTGACCAAAGGGCAGATCCAGCTGGTCTCGGTCGGAGTGTTATTGCCGTATGTATTGTATGCGGCACCGGTTCTGAATCTGTATCTGGAAGATATGATCGAACAGGTACATGATATGGTAAAGCACATTCCGGAGGTCAGAATGAGCCGGTATTATCAGCCTATGCAGTGGCTTCCGCATATCACACTGGGAAAGAAGCTTTCAAAAGAAGAGATGCAGGAAGCATTTTCGGTGATGCAGGAACTGTTTGTGCCGATGGAAGTGACGGTGGCAGAGATCGGACTTGCGAAGACGAATCCGCATCAGGATCTGATAAGAGTAGAATTAAATGACTGATCGATAAAAAAGAGCATGAAGGAATGCAGAGGATATCGAAAGATGATCCCGGCATAGAATTCATGCTTTTTTTATATTATGACAGGATATTCTGCGTTATAATAAGTGAAAGAATCAGGAGATTGAAAAAGAATATGCAGCAGCTCATATAAAAAGAAAAACATGGAAAGCCGGAATGTTATGAAAAAGTACATAGGTATATTAGCAAAAATAACAGGATTCATACTGATTGTGATTCTGGCGGTGAATATCATTCTGCCGCTGATAAAAAGAAATCCGGATGCAGCTTATGAAAAAGAACTGGAACAGACTACATTTACGGAAGAAGCGGGGAAAAAGAATGCAGAGCGGATCAGATGTATTGATGACAATGAAGAGGCACTGTTGTGGCGGCTCCGTATGATCGGAAATGCGAAAAAAAGTATTGTGTTATCAACATTTGATTTGCGTCCGGATGACAGTGGTACGAAGATCATTGCGGCATTGTATACGGCGGCAGAAAGGGGTGTGCAGGTACAGATATTGATCGACGGGATCTATCAGAAGCTCTTTTTGGAAAAGAGTCCGGTGTTTCAGGCACTGGCAGCATATCAGAATGTAGAAGTTGGAATCTATAATCCGGTCACGAATCTTATGCGTCTGAATTACCGGATGCATGATAAGTACCTGATCATTGATGAATCGATGTATCTGCTGGGAGGACGCAATACCAATGATATCTTTCTGGGAGATAAAAAGACCGGAATCAATGTAGACCGGGATATTCTTGTATATGAAGAGACGGAAGGAAAAGGGGAATCGCTGCAGGAGCTCGAGAAATATTTTGATACCATATGGAACGAAACCCAGGTCAGAAAAAAGAAGAAAACATATGCTGCATCTTATGAAGAAAAGTATAAAAGCGAATACCATCAGCTGAAAGAACGGTACCGTTTATTAAAAGAGAAGTATCCGGATATCGAAAACTATGAGAACTGGGAAGACGATACATATGAAGCGGATAAGATCACGCTGATCAATAATGGAACGCAGGCAGCAAGAAAAAGTCCGAAAGTTCTTCAGGCGATCGGGTATATCGCCGGACAGGGAGAAGAGGTGGTCATCCAGACGCCGTATGTGATCTGTAATTCCTATATGTATCAGAAACTGAAGCAGATATCGGAAAAGGCAGATCTTAAGATTGTACTCAATGCGGTGGAAAAAGGTTCGAATCCATGGGGATGTACCGATTATCTGAATCAGAAAGAAACTATCCTGGGAACAGATGCAACGGTATATGAGCTGATGAATGAACATGCAGTACATACCAAGACGGTTCTGGTAGATGATAATATATCCATTGTGGGTTCGTACAATCTGGATATGCGGAGTACGTATCTGGACACGGAACTGATGCTGGTGATCGAAAGTAAACGTTTGAATGAGGAAATCCGTGATACAGAAAATGTTTATATGGAGAAAAGCAAAGAAGTAAAAACAGATGGTACAGAGACGGAAGGAAGTCTGTATAAGAAAAAAGTACTGACACCGGAAAAGAAGCGATTCTATGCATTCCTGAAAATTATGATCAGACCATTTCGGCATCTGTTATGAGCAGATAGTGAAAGGAATACATTCGTTTCAACGATAAGAATTGGAAAGTAAAAGGAAAAGAAACAAAATGATTAACAGAGAAGACATGCTGGCACTGACCAGAAGAATGACAGTTAAGAGAACATCTATGACCAGAATCGCCGGAGGATATCTGGACATGGATGGGTATATAGACGGGACATTTAACACGGGATTTTTAAAATTAAGCCCAGATGAGAAAGAAAAAAATTTACAGATAGCAAAAGTAATCCCATTTGCAGATACGAATCAGAATCTGAAAGAATATGCATTTTCCAGTGAGAAGATGAAAGGTGACAGTATGTGGAAGCTTTTAAGGGGAATGCGTGTGTGTGGACTGAAAAATGATGCATTAATGGAGACCTTTTATGAGATTGTCGGGGAACAATATCAGGCAATGGGAGATTATGCGGTCTATGTATTTCATGACAGGTATGACATTCCGGCAAAGGGCAAAGATCATGTCCGCCAGGGGGAATCCGAGGAGATGTTCGAATATCTGATCTGTGCCATCTGTCCGGTGAGTGGAGACTATGAGCCGGGAGAACCGGAGTGCGGCTTTCTTTTCCCGGCATTTATGGATGGCGCAGCAGCACTCAATTATGTGGACGTATATCAGAAGGATCAGGCACATCCGCATACAGAGCTTCTGAAAATGCTTGGCGTGTGGTGAGATAGAAAAAATTTCTTATAAATGAGTTTAATGGTTCCCAATTCCTTCCGGATATCCTATAATATAGTGGATTGAGTTTATAGGAAAAGGCAGGGAATATACAATGCATACAATGAAAAAATTCATCCGGTATTATGCCCCGTATAAGGCGGTATTCTTTCTGGATCTGATCTGTGCGGCGGTTATAAGCCTGGTAGATCTTGCATTTCCGCAGATATTGCGGACATTTACAAAGACCTTGTTCGCAGAACCGGCAGACCGTATATTACAGGCCCTTCTCCCAATCGGAGCGGGGCTTCTTGTAATTTATATTTTACAGGCGCTGTGTAAATATTATGTCAGCTATCAGGGACATATGATGGGCGCCAATATGGAACGGGACATGCGGCAGCAGCTTTTTGACCATTATGAGAAATTGTCATTTTCATATTATGACCAGAATAATTCCGGGCAGATGATGAGCAAGCTGGTATCGGACCTTTTTGATATCTCAGAGTTTGCACATCACGGACCGGAGAACTTATTTATTTCGCTGATCAAAATTATCGGTTCGTTCATATTCCTGTTTCTGATCAACTGGAGACTGGCAATACCGCTTCTGGTTCTGGTAGTGTTCATGTTGTTCTTCTCGTACGGGCAGAATAAGAAGATGCAGGCGACATTCATGGACAACCGGCGTAAGATCGGGGATGTTAATTCGAGTCTTCAGGATACACTGGCCGGGATCCGTGTTGTACAGTCCTTTGCAAATGAAGAGATTGAACGGGAGAAGTTCCGAAAAAGCAACCAGGGATTTCTGCGTTCCAAGGATGCCAATTATAAATGTATGGGAAGCTTTATGAGCGGCAACCTGTTCTTTCAGGGGATGATGTATCTGGTAACGCTGGTATTCGGAGGATGGCTGATCGCACATGGGAAGATGGAGGCAGCGGATCTTGCGATGTACGCACTCTATATTGGGATCTTTATCAGCCCGATACAGATTCTGGTCGAGCTTACTGAGATGATGCAGAAAGGACTGTCCGGATTCCGCAGATATCTGGATGTGGTAGAGACCGAGCCGGAGATCGTGAATGCACCGGACGCAGAATCAATAGATGAAGTAAACGGACACGTTTCTTATGAAAATGTATCGTTTCATTATAGCGACGATGATACACCGGTGCTTTCTAATGTTACATTCGACATTCCGGCAGGAAAATCCGTGGCTTTAGTCGGACCTTCGGGAAGTGGTAAGACGACGATCTGCTCTCTGCTTCCGAGATTCTATGATGTAACAGGCGGACGTGTTACGATTGACGGAAAAGATGTCCGGGATCTGACACTGGAAAGTCTGCGTAATCAGATCGGACTGGTACAGCAGGATGTGTATCTGTTCTGTGGAAGTATTAAAGAGAATATCGCATATGGGAAGCCGGGAGCATCTATGGAAGAGATTGAAGACGCAGCAAGGAAAGCGAACATTCATGATTTTATTATGGAACTGCCGGACGGATATGATACATTTGTTGGTGAACGTGGAACAAGACTTTCCGGCGGACAGAAACAGAGAATCTCGATTGCAAGGGTATTTCTTAAGAATCCGTCAATCCTGATTCTGGATGAGGCGACAAGTGCGCTGGATAATGAGAGTGAACGATGGATCCAGAAGAGTCTGGAAGAGCTTGCAAAGAACCGGACAACGATTACGATCGCACATCGATTATCAACAATCCGCAATGCGGATGAGATCCTTGTAGTGGCAGATAATGGAATCGCAGAGCGTGGAACACATGAAGAACTGTTAAAACAGGGTGGAATCTATGCGCATTATAATGAGATGGGATAGACAGAAGATAAGAAAAACGGAAGCTGCTCAGTGAGTAGAAACATAAAAATTATCAATAAAGAAATTTGCAAAAGAAAAAGATTGTCGTGAAAAGAATCTATGATATAATTTACAAAGATATCAGTGGCAGAAAAGACAGTGCAAAACTGTAAAGAAACAGTAGAAATGATTGATATCAGTGAATAAAAACGGCCACAGAATAAGGCGGCAAATCATAAGAAACAGAGGTAGAATTATGGGAAAAATCAGAATTGGTATCGTTGGATACGGTAACATCGGACGCGGAGTAGAGCAGTCTATCAGGCGTAATGATGATATGGAATTAAAAGCAGTATTTACAAGAAGAGATCCTGCAAATGTAAAGATCCAGACAGAAGGGGCAGAAGTAAAGCACTTTGATGATATCGATGTAATGATCCTCTGCGGCGGATCAGCAACAGACCTTCCGGTAATCGGACCGAAGGTAGCAGCATCATTCAATACCATTGACAGCTTTGATACACATGCTAAGATCCCTGAGTATTTTGCAAATGTAGATAAAGCAGCAAAAGAAGGAAAGAATGTAAGTATTATCTCAGTAGGCTGGGATCCGGGAATGTTCTCTCTGAATCGTCTGTATGCAGAGTCTATCCTGGTACAGGGAAGCACTTATACATTCTGGGGAAAAGGGGTCAGCCAGGGACACTCTGATGCAATCCGCCGTATCGAAGGTGTGAAGAACGGAATCCAGTATACGGTACCGATCGAAGCAGCGGTTGACCAGGTAAGAAGCGGAAGCGAACCGGAGTTGACAACAAGACAGAAACATTTAAGAGAGTGTTATGTAGTAGCAGAAGAAGGAGCAGATAAAGCAGCCATTGAAGAGGCAATCAAGACAATGCCGAACTACTTTGATGAATATGATACAACGGTAACATTTATCACAGAAGAAGAATTAAAAGAAAACCACAGCAAGATGCCTCACGGTGGATTCGTGATCCGTACCGGTGAGACAGGATGCGAAGGCAACAAGCATGTGATCGAATATTCTCTGAAACTGGATTCCAACCCGGAATTCACAGGAAGTGTTCTGGTGGCTTATGCACGTGCTGCAC
>ERZ1026882.854-NODE-854-length-14323-cov-5.572119_pt1 | contig 14323 bp, 8 predicted proteins | sample MGYA00380171_ERZ1026882 | MGnify/ENA primary metagenome ERZ1026882 (study PRJEB33269, sample SAMEA4719807) | human gut metagenome | biome: human-associated habitat; feature: organic feature; material: feces | place: Cameroon | collected 2013-10 ...
GCGCAGACCGTCACCCAGGCCCTCGAGAACTCCTGCAACCAGAGCTTCATCCAAATCGGCGCAAGGCTGGGCAGGGAGGCGTTCTGCGACTACTTTGCGGCCTTCGGCCTCCGCGCGCCCACCGGCATCGAGCTGCCCGCCGAGCCGAAAAAAAGCCTCTACTACACCGCCGACCGGATGGGGCCGGTGGAGCTGGCGTCCTGCGCCTTCGGGCAGAGCAGCAAGATCTCTTACCTCGAGATGGCGTCGGCGGTCTGCGCCGTGGTCAACGGCGGGCGGCTGATGCAGCCCTACGTCGTTTCAGACATCCTCGGCCCGGAGGGCGAAGTCATCGACCACCTCTCCCCCGTCTGCAAGCGTCAGGTGCTGAAAGAGGAGACCTCCCGCACCATGCGGGAGATGATGGAGGCCGTCGTCCTCTACGGCGGCGGCCGGAACGCCCAGATCGCGGGCTACCGGGTAGGCGGCAAGAGCGGCACCAGCCAGAAGCTGGACAGCGCCGACGAGAAGGCCCGCATCGCCAGCTTTGTGGCCGTGGCTCCCATCGACGACCCGCAGTTTCTCTGCCTCGTCTGCCTCGACGAGCCCCACAGCTGGACGACAGCGGGCGGCAGCCTCTCGGCCCCGGTCTGCGCCGAGGTCCTCGAGCAGACGCTGGTCTATAAAGGCGTCCCCCGCGCCGCTGTCCCGGATACGCCCGCTTCCGACGCCGAGACCTCCGCCGACCTTCCCGAGGACGGCGACAGCTTCGACGGGGCGTAAAAATGGGCAAAAGAAAAGACCGCTCGAGGCGGTCTTTCCTCACGTTCCTGCTTCGTCCGTCAAACGTACCAGCTCTGCGGCCAGCGGCGGAAGAGTCTCTATGCTTTCCCCCTCGTCCAGATAGACGACCTCGTGATAAAACGGCTCGTCGTTCCGCTTCGAGAGGATGTGCGTCACCGGATACGCGCCCTCGCTCTTGGCAAAGCCGTCCTCATCCCGCAGGGACTCCACGATGTACTTGCTGCTCTTGTACTCCCCGCTGGCGTCCTTGTGACGGTTCAGACAGAGCACAAAGGCAAGGTCCGTCGTGCCGAACTGGAACGACTGCGTTTCAGTCGTGATATTTTCCAGCATAAAGCACTCTGAAGTGACCATGCCGGCGATGTCGCTCAGGTGTACGAGCTTGCGCTGGCAGAGCTGATAGGGGTGGTGAGGCGAAAAGAAGATCTGGTTTGCCTGCAGCGTCCCGCTCACCGCCTTTTTGTAAAAGGACATCGCATCCAGCCCGGTATCCACGCCGGTCAGGTGACGGAATCCCTTTGCCTGATAGGCCACCTCGATGGCTCTGCCGTCGAAGACATACAAAAAGTGTTTACCCACCAGATTTTTCTTATAGAGGCGCGCCGCCGCAGAGATTTGGGCTACCACCTGCTTTTTATCGTTCAGCTTTTTCATACGTCCTCAGTTTCTTTTATAAAGAAAGGGCGTCAGACTCTTCATCCGACGCCCATCATTCTTAAAACAGCGGTTTTCTGCTGGCTGTCAGCCGCGATGCCCGGTAGAGCATCGATTGTCGCCGGAACTTACCGTCCCCGGCGCGGACCCACCTTATCTCCCCGGTGCGGGCGCGATGTCCGGTGGGACATCTTATGTCGTGGTGATTACCCTGCCCACGCACAGTACAGCTTTGCGTGCCGCCGCACGGAACCTTCCGGTTCACTTACAGTATACACAAAACCTGACGGATTGTCAACAAAAACCGTTCAGCTCTGCTGCGGCTGGTCGCGGAACACGATCTCGCCGGTGGCGCTGTCCATAGACTCCACGATGGCGAGGCTCTCCAGCTGGATGCCCTTACTGCGGATGAGGTCGCCGCCCTGCTGGAAGCCCTTCTCGACGGCGATGCCGATGCCCTCGACAGTGGCGCCAGCCTTCTCGGTCAGCTCCAGCAGACCCAGCAGGGCGCAGCCGTTGGCCAGGAAGTCGTCGATGATGAGAACGTGGTCCTCGGGGGTGAGGAACTTCTTGGAGACGATGACATTATAGATCTTCTTGTGGGTGAAGGACTGGATCTTCGTCTCGTAGTTGTCGTAGTCCAGGTTGATGCTCATGGACTTTTTGGCGAACACCACCGGCACGTTGAACTCGCTGGCCACCACAGCCGCGATGCCGATGCCGCTGGCCTCGATGGTGAGCACCTTGTTGATGTGCTTGCCGTCGAACAGGCGCTTCCACTCCTTTGCCATCTCGCGGAACAGCGGGATGTCCATCTGATGGTTGATGAAGCTGTCCACCTTGAGCACGTTGCCCTCACGGACGATGCCGTCTTTGCGGATGCGGTCTTCCAGCATTTTCATAGTTCGTCTCTTCCTCCCAATTTTCCTGTCACAAAACGGTCAATATTTCATATCAGTATACCGGATACTCTTCCGGTTGGCAAGGCTTTTTCTGCCCAAATTTGACTCGTTCTCTCCGTTTTTTTCAGCCCTTTCGATTATAAGTACTACTTTTGCGGTACGGTCTGTGTCTCAGGGCGGGCGATTTGTGCAGTTGTCTCTTGTTTTCTGCGCAAAATCGAGTATACTGGTAGCAACCGGAAACGGCTTGCTGCGGCCGACGAGGGTCGCAGCGGGAAAAGGAGTCAGTATATGAAGACAGGGTTAGTATTAGAGGGCGGTGCCATGCGGGGGATGTTCACCGCAGGCGTTCTGGATGTCCTGATGGAGCACGGCCTCACCACCGACGGCACCATCGGCGTGTCGGCGGGCGCGGTGTTCGGCTGCAACTTCAAGTCACACCAGATCGGCCGCGTCATCCGCTACAACACCGAATATTGCAACGACAAGCGCTACGCCAGCTTCCGCAATCTGCTGCGCACCGGCAACCTCTACAGCGAGGATTTCTGCTACCACGAGGTGCCGGAAAAGCTGGACCCCTTTGATGAGGAGGCATTCCGCGCTTCGCCCATGGACTTCTTTGTCGTCTGCACCGACCTGCACACCGGCGACCCTATCTACCACAAGTGCCGCAGCGGCGACGCCGAGGACGTGCGCTGGATGGAGGCTTCGGCGTCCATGCCGCTGGCGGCAAAAGCCGTCAGGATCGGCCACTACTCCCTGCTGGACGGCGGCGTAGCCGACTCCATCCCCGTCCGCTTCTTCGAGAGTCTGGGTTACAAGCGGAACCTCATCGTCCTGACCCAGCCCAAGGGCTTTGTGAAAAAGAAGAACCCCATGCTGCCCGCCATCCGTGCGCGGTATCTGCGCTACCCGGCCTTCGTGGCAGCGATGGCTGACCGTCACGAGCGGTACAACGAAGCCCTCTCCTACATCGCCATGCAGGAGGCATCGGGCAAGGACTATGTCATCCGCCCGCCCATCCCGCTGGAGATCGGCGCTATGGAGCGTGACCCCGCCCAGCTGCGCCGGGTCTACGAAACGGGCCGCGCCGTGGCGGAGAACCAGATCGATAAGATAGAGGCGTTCCTGAACGATGTGAAGGAGACGCCGGAGGAGTAAACGATACGACAAAAAACAGGAGCCCCATCCATTCGGATGGAGCTCCTGTTTTTCTTATAACTTACTGCATATCCGTCTCAGAGATGGGGGTATCCAGCTCATCGGCGGGGGTGTCCGCCGTCTCGGGCTGTTTGCCCTTCTTCTCCTTGCGGGGCTTTTCGCCCTTGGGGCCGCGCTTCGACTTGATGCGCTTTGCCAGCAGCAGGAGCAGCACCAGCAGGGCTGCGCCGCCGGCGCAGAAGGCCCAGACCGGGAGCTTTGCGGGGACGAAAGCCACTTCGACCTCGGTGCCGGTGGTGGTAAAGGTGGTGTAGCTGCCGAAGCTACCCGTCTCCACCTTATGCCAGCTGCCGTCGTCCTGCTTGACGTAGACCTTGCCCTTGGCCTTGCCGGGGGTCAGATAACGGATCTGATGGGTCTCGTTGCCGTCATCGGTGAACTCCAGCAGCCACTGCTCTGTCACGCCGTAGACATCGGCTGTGATGTCCTGCTGGGTGACCTGCACGGCGTTGGAACCGCCGAAGAAGCCGTCCACGAAGAAGACGGGGCGTCCGTTCTCACGGGTGACGCTGCTGCTCAGAGACGGGATGTAGGGCGTGTACACCACATTGACCACGGTGTCGGTGTGGAGCTGGTCAAGAACGGGAGCGCTCCACTCGGCGTAGTAGCCATCCTTCCGGGGGATCTCGGGGTAGTCGGCCAGAGTGAAGGACGCACCGTAGTCAAAGCTGATTTTCTTGATGATATGGCCGTCGGCCTTGAAGGTCAGGTTCAGCTTGCGGAAGGAGTCCGGCACATTCTCCTGCGCCAGCAGGGTCTCATAGGTGACCGGCTCTGCCTGACCGACGCGGCTCAGGCGGTCGATGCCCTGCAGATTGTCGGAGACGAAGAGGTTGCCATAGAAGTCACCGTCCTGTCCGCCGGAGACAGCGCCCACGTACTGCTGGCCTTCCAGCACAGAGACGATGGCGCGGTTGTTGATGGCGATGAGGCTGCCGTCAGTGAGGTCGCTGTCGGTACCCTGACCGACGATGCCGCCGATGTACTTTTCACCGCTGAGGGCGCATTTTGCCCAGTTGCTGCGGAGCTTGGCGCTGGCCGCACCGGCAATGCCGCCCACCTGATTGACGCCGGTGACGTCGCCGTAGGACTCGCAGGCCGTCACAAGGCCCAGCTCCTCCTGACCGACGATGCCGCCGACCATGTCCTTCTTGGCGGTGATGCTGCCCTCGTTGACGTTGCCGATGAGGACGGCACTGACGGTGTAGGAGGTGCGCAGCAGCGAAGTACCCTCGTCCTTGTTGTCCTCCTCGGGATCCAGCAGGTTCTCGACACCCATGGTACCGGCGATGCCGCCCACGTTCATGTCGGCGTCGATGCTGCCGCGGTTGATGCTGTTCTCGATCTTGCCGTCGGACTGGGAAGCGATGAGGTCTTCCGACTCATCCTCGTAGATGGTCTTGCTGCCCGGGTCGCTGATCTCTTCCACAGCATCCAGCATCAGGTTGGACACGATGCTGACCTGTGCGGTCACGGCGCGCATCTTGTCGGTCAGCTGGTTGCTGGCGGTGCGCATGGTGCTGTTGATGTCGTCCATCTTGTCGTTGATGGCGCTGACAGCATCAAAGAGGGAGTCCTTGGTGTTGGTCAGCTCTGCCGAGGGGCGAGGCACCTTGATGGGGTCCTGCTGGTTGAGCCAGTGGAGGATGTCGCGGGTCTGGCCGAACACATCCGTCAGCCCGTCCAGACCGTCCTGCATCTGGCCCAGAGCCACGGAGGTATGCGCCAGCGTTGCACTGGTGAGGGCGGCGTCGGTCCTGAGCAGTTCGAGAGAGTCGCTCAGGTCATCCATAGCGTCGCTCAGCTCCTTGGCTGCTGTACTCAGCTGCTCCACACCACCCTGAATGTCGTCGCCGCCGTCCATGCCGCCGATCCATTCCTTGATGTTGTCCATGATGCCGTCGGTGATGCTGCCCATGCCGTCCAGTGCATTGGAGGTCTTGGTCAGGGCTGCAGCCAGCTCGGGATGGTCGGAGGCCGAGACAGCCTTTGCCGCACTGCCCACGATACCGCCCATCTGGGTGGCAATGGTAGAGATGGTGCCGATGGCACTTGCGATTTGGGAAGTAGCACGGGCGATGTCACTGTCGTTGGACAGGAGGGACGCCGTGCGCAGCAGGCCCATGCCGGCGGTGACGGCCTTCATAGCCGGGGCAACGCCGCTGCCCAGCGTGAAGACGCCGGCCACGGAGTTGGCCACTTTCAGCAGCTCGATACCATTCTTGAGGTACTTATCCGACTTCTTCTCGGCAGAGAGGGAGTCGTAGCCGGTCAGAATGGCAGAGATGGCCTGCGAGGCAGCGCTGTCATCCTCATCGGTGAGGGACTTGATAAGGGCTGCCAGACCATCCGAGATCTGCTTCAGGCCCTTCTGGGTGTCGCTGGCCGCGTCGCTCACCTTGTCCAGACCGGAGCTGGTCTTGCCGAGGGCGCTGGATGCCATCAGCATCTCAGCAGCCATCTCACGCATGGCCCACTTGAGGTTTCCGGTGGCGTCGGTCAGCTTGGTCATGGCATCTTCGCCGGTGTCCATGACAGGCTCGAGTTTGGTGAGGGTATCGGCCAGCAGGGTCGAGGCGCGGTCGATCTCGTCGGCCACCTCGTCGCCGTAGTCGCTGGCCTGATCGTCCAGCTGACGGGCCGCTGCAATGGCGGTGTCCATCTGGCTGGTCATGGCGCTGAAGGAGTTGGAGATGCTGGTAGTGGAGTTCTCGACGACGCCGGTGGTGTCATCGACAAGGCCGCGCAGAACATCCAGCTCCGAACGGAGACGCTTGATGGTGTCCTTGGAGAGGTCCAGCTCCCGATAAGGCTCCGCCTGACCGGCGATGCCGCCCACGTCCTTGCGGCCCAGAACATGGCCCTGATTGACGCAGCCGGACACGAGGCCGTCGGTGCGGCCCACGATGCCGCCCACGTTGTAGCCGATGTGCTCGTAGCCGACAGTTCCGGTGTTGACGCTGGTCAGGATCATGCCGGAGGAGCGGCCTGCGATGCCGCCGGTGTCGGTGGCGACGTTGGTGACGGAATTGGTGGTGTCGTTATCGGCGGTGGACATCCTGTTGTTGAGGTGGTCCACCATCTTGGCGGTGAAGCCGTCAGTGTCGAGAGAGGCTTCCTGATATTCGGTGTTGATGCTGCCCACGTTGGTGCAACCGGTGATGGCGCCGAGGTTGTAGCCTGCGATGCCGCCGGTGGAAGATTTGCCGGTGACGATGGCGCGGGCCGTGCTGTGGTCGATGGTGCCTTCGGACTCGTTGCGGCCCACGATGCCGCCCACCTCGCTGTCGCCGGTGACGACGCCGGTGAACTGGCAGTTGATGAGGGTGCCGTGGTTGATGCCCACGATGCCGCCGGTGGTGGTGTCGGCAGAGTCAGAGACAGACACGACGCCCCGCACGCTCAGGGACTCGATGGAGCCCTTTTCCTCCACGATGCCGAAGAGGCCCGCCGGGGAATACTCGCCCGTAATGGTCAGGTCCGAGATGGTGTGGCCATTGCCCTTGAACTGTCCGCTGAAGGACGGGATGGGCTCCCACAGCATCCCCTCGAGGGAGAGGTCTTTCTGCAAAACAACCGTCTTGCCCACCGACCACTGGTCGTAGGCACAGCTCTTGGCCAGCGAGATCAGGTCCGAGACGCTGTTGATGTAAATGGTATCGCCGTCGTCGGACGCGAACACCGGCAGTGCGATGCTCAGCGCCAGCACAGCGGCCAGAAGCGCAGCCGTCAGGCGGCGCAGCAGATGGTTACTGGTCTTCATTCTGCACCTCCTGTTGTTCATTGTCGTCCAGTTCCTGAGAGACGTTGCCCGAGATGACGGTCAGCTGGACGTCGCCGTCCACGATGGCGTTCATCGTACCAGCCACGGAGCCGTGGATCTCGCCCTGCACGATGCCGTTGACGCGCATACGGCCATTGCCGCTGCTGCGGGCCACCAGCTTCGGCACGGCAAAGGAGGTACGGTCCACGATGCGGGTGCCGATGAGCAGGATCTGAGGCAGAACGAAGAGGACGAGGATGATGGAGATGATGGTGCCTCGACCCAGACACTGGCCGATGCCCACGATGCAGGCGTCGGAAGTCATCTGGCCGATGAGGATGCCGGACACGGTCATGATGGTGCCGGAAGTCAGGATGGTGGGGAACGCAAAGTTGATGGTCTCGATCATGGCCTGCTTGTGCTCCATCTTATCCTTCAGCTCGTTGAAACGGGTAGCGATGACGATCGCGTAGTCGATGTTCGCGCCCATCTGGATGGAGCTGACGATGAGGTAGCCCATGAAGTAGAGGTTGGTCCCCATGAAATACGGGAACGAAAAGTTTATCCAGATAGCGCCCTGGATGACCACGATGAGCAGGATGGGCATACCGACGGACTGGAAGGTGAACAGCAGCACCAGCAGGACGATGAAGATGGACACGACGTTGACGACGACGTTATCGATAGCGAAGGACTTCTGGAAATCGTACTCGTTGGTGGCGTCACCGGCCATGTAGAGCTCGCCGTCCGGGTAATACTTCCGGGCGATGGAGCGGATGGTGTCGGTGAACTCATAAGTAGTCTGGCCGGGTTCCAGAGAGGGGCTCAGGTAGATGAGGACGCGGTTGTAGTCGTCGCCCTGCAGCTGGGCCAGTGCGCTCTCCATCTGTTCGCGGGCCTCGTGGAGGTCGTCCAGGTCTTCCTGAGACAAGTCCACGATGCCAGTGTCGGCCTCGTCGCAGACGTAGAGGAACATATCCACAAGAGGCACTTTATAGGAGGCGAAGTTGCCGATGACCTGGCCGTATTCCTCGTTCTCGATGGCGTAGGCGGTGTAGATCATCTGGGCGGCCTCGTAGTCCAGATCGGCCATCTCGGAGAACTGGCGGGCGGTGAGCTTGTCTTCCAGCATATAGCCGTCCTCGGCCTCGATATTGGACAGACCCTTGGTGGAGTCGATCTCATCGTAACTTTCCAGCTCCTCCAGCATCTTTTTCTCGACACTGTAATCGTCATTCTTGGGGTAGACGAGGGCCACAAGGTTCGACTTGGTGAAGTTCTCTTCGATCATCTGGTCCGCGATGAGGGATTCGTTCATCTTCGGCACCTTGATGACGTCGTAGCCGTAGGCGTAGGGGCAGAGGCTCGAGAAGTGGTGACCGATGAGGATGACCACCAGGAAGATGACAGGGATGACCTTGCGGGTGTGCCATGCAAAGCGGCCCACGAAGGGGATCTCCGGCACGAAGTTCTTGTGCTTGGTCTTATCCATGTAGGGTCCGAAGAGCATCAGCAGGCCGGGCATGACCACGAACACCGAGAGCATCGCAAAAAGGATGGACTTGATGAGGCAGATGGCCATATCGGAGCCGATGCGGAACTGCATGAACAGCATCGCCACGAGGCCGCCGATGGTGGTCAGGGAGCTGGAGCTGATCTCGGGGATGCTCTTGCTCAGGGACTCGATGACGGCCTCCTTCAGAGGCATGGTCTGGTGTTCTTCCTTGAAGTGGTTGCAGAAGATGATGGCGTAGTCCAGCGACAGCGCCAGCTGCAGGATGTTCGTGACCGAGTTGGACACGAAGGAGATGGTGCCGAGCATGAAGTTTGTACCCATGTTCATGATCATGCCCACCACGAAGGTGAGGATGAGGACGGGTACCTCGGCGTAGGTCTGGGACGTCAGGATCAGGACGATGACGATGATGACGGCAACGTACACCATGATGACCTGCACCTCGGCATCAATGGTCTCCTGCTGGGTGTTGCCCAGCGAGGTGGAGACGTAGATGTCGTAGTCGGCGAGGTATTCCTTCACCCGGTCGAGGGCCTCGAGGCACTGGTCATCGTCCTCGGGGTAGTCGAAGGTGATGGAGTAAAGGGCCGACACTGAGTCCTTATTATAATGGTCGGTCGTGTCGTCGTAGTCCAGCATCTGGACGCCCTTGAGCTCGGTGAGCCTGTCGGAAAGCTCATCGGCCTCAGCGGGCGTGATGTTGGCCACCATGACGTCGGCAGAGCCGTAGGTCGTGAACTGCTCATCCATGATGTCGAGGCCCATGCGGGTCTCCGAGGTCTTGGGCAGGTAGGTGGTCATGTCGGTCTCGACCTTGACCCACCGCACCGAGAACACCGTGAAGATGGCAGCCAGAATGACAAACAGGAACACAAGGTTGCGGCGTTCCACGATCTGGCGCGCAAGCTTGTGCATGAAGTCTATCTGCGGTTTTTCGTGTTCGTTCAAAGCGTCCGTCCTCCTTTGTCGTGATTTTTTTGCAGTTTCATCCCCGGGGATGGGCTGCGCAGTCGTCTCATAAACAACCTCCGTCCGATAAACTACATTTGGTGATTTTGTAAAAATTCGAAGGAAAATATTTGTACAAATGATATAATAGAGCGCTGCCCATCAAAAAGCAAGCGACAAAACCGCGCGAATGATAAAATTTGATTTTTCTTAGCCGCGTCTTTTTTTCCTGCGCGGCCCCGCATTGACGTAGCCGAACACGGTGCCGCAGACACCGCCGACGATGTGCATGAAGTTGGCCACGTTGTCCCGCACAAAGATGATGTCATAGACCTGCTGGCCCAGATAGAGCGCCGCCACCAGCAGCATGGTGACGGGGATGCCGCCCGAGAAGCCGGACAGGGATGCCAGCATGATGAGCATGAATACGATGCCCGACGCGCCCAGCAGCGCCGTGCGGGGGAACAGCGCGCACTGCAGAATGCCCGAGATGAGGGCCGTGAGCAGGATGCCTTTGAGCAGGGGCAGGCTGCCGTACTTTTCCTCCATCGGCGGGCCGACGACGAGGAGAAGCAGCATATTGTTCAGGAAATGGTCCCAGCTGCCGTGGCCCAGCACATGGCCGAAGAGCCGGATGTAAAACAGCGGGTCTTTCAGCGAGGAACGGTAGACGCTGAACAGATGGGTGGTCGTCCAGCCGCCGGTGTACTGGCCGAGGAACAGCACCCCCAGTGAGAGGAGGAAAAATGTCAGGATGACCGGCGAATTGTACTGCACAGACAGCGTGAATTTGGGTCGTTTCGTAGTTGTTTCCTTCTTTCCCGGCCCGTCCGGGGCCGCAGTATGAGTGATACGACCATCATATCATAATCTTCAAAGTTTTTCCACAACTTTCGTCGGTTCAGCCCCGAGTCTGCTCCCAATAGGCCCCCATGCTCTGGCCGGGCTGGTCGGTGACTTCGTCGCTGAGGTAGTCCGCGAGGCCCACGGCGGCGGGCTGCCAGCTGCGGGCGCTCTCTACTGTGGGGTACTCCACCTCGGCGTACCAGAACTCCGTCGGTTGACCCTCGTCCACATGATTCACTTCCAGCACCGCACCGTCCGGCAGCAGGTAGCTGCGGCGGAGCTTCGGGATGAGGGGCTTGCCGATGATCTTGGTTTCCAGTTCATTGAAAAGTTCAGGGTCGATGTCCCGCTCGATTTCTTCCCTCGCCAGCCCGCCTCCCGACTTGAAGCAGAGGACGTAGTGGGTCTTGCCGCCCGTCAGGGCCTCTTCCCGGATTCGGACGGTGGGCCGCACACTGATGTAGCCCTGCCGCATGGCAAACTCCTCTTTCAGCGGCAGCCCCTCCGGCCAGCCGCTTACCATCCACTTGCGCTCGATCTCCATGATGTTTTCCTTCCTTTCGGTGGTTTTTGTATTTATTCTAACATATTTTTATGGTATTATAAATGGTGAGTTAGCCAAAGGACAACCTCTCCGTCAGCGCTGACGGAGAGGTTTATCCTCAATTATTAAGGAGCAACCATGAAATCAGAACGCAACTATCCTATTTATAAAGTAAACAAAAAAGCCGAGGCCAGCCTCGTGGGCGGGCATCCGTGGGTATACGAGAACGACATCCTCGAGTTCCCGGAGACAGAGCCCGAGAACGGAACCCTCGCCGACGTGGTAAGCCCGAAGGGCGCTTACCTCGGCACCGGTTTCGTCTCCCTCAAGAGCAAGATCCGCGTCCGCCTCATCTCCCGCAACGCCAACGACACCTTCGACGCCGGCTTCTGGCGCCGCCGCGTCGAATACGCCTGGGCCTACCGCAAGACCGTCCTTGAGCCTGCCGACCTGTCGGCCTGCCGGGTCATCTTCGGCGAGGCCGACCAGTTCCCCGGCCTGACCGTGGACCGCTTCAACAACATCCTCGTCACCCAGACCCTCAGCGTCGGCATGGAGAAGCTGAAACCCGTCCTCTTCCCCCTCCTCGCCGAAGTCCTGCGGGCCGACGGCCAGACCATCGACGGCATCTACGAGCGGAACGACGAGGCCCTGCGTGCCAAAGAGGGCCTCGGGCAGAACAAGGGCTGGTTCGAGCTGCCGGGTGAAAGCCACCCCGCCTCCACCCAGACCGAGATCTGCGAGAACGGCGTCTACTATCACGTCGATTTCGAGAACGGCCAGAAGACCGGCTTCTTCCTCGACCAGAAGTACAACCGCCGGGCCGTGGCACGGCTGGCAGCAGGCCACACGGTGCTGGACTGCTTCACCCATACCGGCAGCTTTGCGCTGAACGCTGCCAAGGGCGGGGCCGCCCGGGTCACCGCTGCCGACATCAGCGCCGACGCCATTGCCATGGCCCAGCGGAACGCCGAGCGCAACGGCCTGACCAACATGGACTTCCTCTGCGAGGACACCTTCGAGCTGCTGCCCCGCCTCGAAAAAGAAGGCCACCCCTACGATTTCATCATCCTCGACCCGCCGGCTTTCACCAAAGCCCGCCGCACAGTGGAAAACGCCATGCGGGGCTACAAGGAGATCAACTACCGGGCCATGAAGCTCCTGCCCCGGGGCGGCTACCTCGCCACGGCAAGCTGCTCTCATTTCGCCACCGAGGAGCTGTTCATCAGGATGCTGCGCTCCGCCGCAAAGGACGCTCACCGCCAGCTGCGGCAGATCGAAGTGCGCCAGCAGGCCCCCGACCACCCCATCCTCTGGGGCGTGCCGGAGACGAACTATCTGAAGTTTTTCCTGTTTCAGGTCATCTAATAGTCATACCCTCCGCGCAATACTCCAAAAAATCGGGAGTCAGTTTGTGCAGAATCGTCAAATCTGTCTATTGCGTTTTTCGCCCCGTTCGGCTATAATCATCGCATAGACAGCAACGACGCTGTGAGTCACCTCCTGACTCGCAGCGTCGTTTCGTTTAACCCGATATTTCGCGGGAGAGCCCGCCTCTTTCCGCGTAAAAATCCGCGACCAGCTGAAGCATTTCAATTCAAGTAAGGAGTAGGATTTATGGCAGCAAATGTTATGGAGATCTACGGCAGCAAGGTGTTCAACGAGCACGTCATGAAGGAGCGCCTCCCCAGCGCTACCTACAAGAGCCTCGAAAAGACCCTGCACAAGGGCGCACCTCTGGACATCGAGGTGGCAAACGTCGTGGCCAGCGTCATGAAGCGCTGGGCCATGGAGCTGGGTGCCACCCACTACACCCACTGGTTCCAGCCGCTGACCGGCATTACCAGCGAGAAGCATGACGGCTTCGTCTCCCCCGTGGGCGACGGCACCGCCATCATGGAGTTCAACGGCAAGGAGCTGGTGCGCGGCGAGCCCGACGCCTCTTCCTTCCCCTCCGGCGGCCTGCGCGCCACCTGTGAGGCCCGCGGCTATACCGCATGGGACCCCACCAGCTTCGCTTTCGTGAAGGACGACGTCCTCTGCATCCCCACCGCATTCGTCAGCTACACCGGCGAGGCGCTGGACAAGAAGACTCCCCTGCTGCGCTCCATGAACGCGCTGTCCAATCAGGCCATCCGCGTCCTGAAGCTCTTCGGCAAGGATGTGGACTATGTCTCCACCACCGTCGGCCCCGAGCAGGAGTATTTCCTTATTAAGAAGGAAGACTACGAGGCCCGTCAGGATCTCATCCTCACCGGCCGCACCCTCTTCGGCGCACCGTCCGCCAAGGGTCAGGAGCTGGAAGAGCACTACTTCGGCGTCATTCGCCCCGAGGTCTCCGCTTTCATGAAGGACCTCGACGAAGAGCTGTGGAAGCTGGGCGTCCCCGCCAAGACCAAGCACAACGAAGTAGCTCCCTGCCAGCATGAGCTGGCCCCCATCTTCGACACCACCAACGTCGCCATCGACCACAACCTGCTGACGATGGAGATGATGAAGAAGCTGGCCCCCAAGTACGGTCTGGTCTGCCTGCAGCACGAGAAGCCTTTCGAGGGCGTCAACGGCAGCGGCAAGCACAACAACTGGTCCATGTCCACCACCCACGAGAATCTGCTGGACCCGGGCGACACCCCCATGGAGAACCTGCAGTTCCTGGTGTTCCTGGCCGCCGTCATCAAGGCTGTCGATGAGTACGCTGACCTGCTCCGCACCTCCGTCGCCACCCCCGGCAACGACCATCGTCTGGGCGCCAACGAGGCACCTCCGGCCATCATCTCCATCTTCGTGGGCGAGGAGCTGGAAGCCGTCATCGACGCCATCGCTTCCGATTCTCCCTACGCCGGCCCCACCAAGATGAAGATGGACCTGGGCGTCGATGTCCTGCCCAAGTTCAGCAAGGACACCACCGACCGCAACCGCACTTCTCCTTTCGCCTTCACCGGCAACAAGTTCGAGTTCCGTATGCCCGGCTCCGCTGAGAACCTGAGCGACTGCAACACCATCCTGAACACCGCCGTCGCCAAGGAGCTGAAGGGCTACGCCGACGAGCTGGAGAAGGCCGACGACTTCACCAGCGCCGCCATCGCCCTCGTCAAGCGCACCATCCGCGACCACCGCCGCGTCATCTTCAACGGCAACGGCTACAC
>ERZ1026882.860-NODE-860-length-14258-cov-12.753644_pt1 | contig 14258 bp, 12 predicted proteins | sample MGYA00380171_ERZ1026882 | MGnify/ENA primary metagenome ERZ1026882 (study PRJEB33269, sample SAMEA4719807) | human gut metagenome | biome: human-associated habitat; feature: organic feature; material: feces | place: Cameroon | collected 2013-10 ...
CTATATAATTGTGTCTTCATATTTACTTGGTACTCATATATATTACTACTTTTTTCGTCACGTGTCAACACTTTTTTCAAAAAAAGTTTAAAAAGTTTTATCTTTTTGTTTTTGGAATGATTTACCCTATCATTTTGTGTTTAAATTGTAATTAATTTAATTCTTTCGAATACAATAATTAGAGGGGTTTTTATGGGAAATAAAGGGTTAGATTTTAAGCATAAGGAAGTTATTAATATTGTTGATGGGAAAAGGCTTGGTTTTGTTCAGGATGTTACAGCAAACCTTGAAACAGGAATAATCACTTCCATAATTGTTCCTGGTAGCACTAAACTTTTTAATGTGTTTGCATCTAATGACTTAGTTATTCCTTGGCAAAATATAAAGTGTATTGGTGATGATGTTATATTAGTAGAAATAAATTAGACCCAGGAGATTTCTCCTAGGTCTTTTGGTTTTCGCTGCGAAAAGTTTCAATTTGTTCCCAAAATTCTTGTACCTTTGGGCTACTATCTTTTCCCAAAGATTTTTCTTTAAGCTTGAGTACAACTTCATCAGATACCCAATTTTCAACAATGCATTTCAAAATGGTTCTGTTTAAAAGTGCTTCTGTTACATACTCGCTTGCAATAAATTGCGCTTTTGTTTTTTCAGTATCTGCATAGGCTTTTGTAAGCTCTATTGCCTTGTTCTTTGGAAGCATATACTCCGTTCTTTTAACTACCAGACTTTGATAATATTTAAAAGACCGTTTTCTAGCATTTCTTCCAACTTTGGCTTCAGAGTTGTCCATGGCTTTTTGTGCCATGAGTCTTACAGTTTCAATATCAACAATGTTTTCCACTACCGCTTTTTTTAAGATGTTATAAAAAGTGCTATCGCTAATTCCATGTTCTTCAGAAATTTTTGTATGAGCGTGTGGTGAGCTTGATGCTGCATACTGCTTCGCAATCATTGCAATTCGCTTCCGTGAAAAGTCTTTGATTGTTTTACCCATTTCTGCATAATTCTCCTTTCGCGAAAATCTATAAACAATTTACCACTATATTATATCACTTTGTTTTGCTTTATGTCAACTTTATGACAGCATTTTTTTAACTACTTCACTAATTGTTCGTCCATCTGCTGATGCACCAATTTTTTCTTTTGCAGATTTCATTACAGTTCCCATATCCTTCATGCTTGTTGAACCTGTTTCTTCTATTACTGTTTTTACTATTGTCTCAACTTCTTCAACTGAAAGTTGTTTTGGTAAATATTCAGCAAGTATTTCTATTTCCTCTTTATTTTGTTTTATTAAGTCTTCTCTTCCACTTCTTTCAAATTCTGCTTCTGCATCCTTTCTCTTCTTTGATTCCTTTGCAATAATTTCTATAACTTGTTCGTCTGTTAGCTCAATTTGTTTATCCTTTTCAACTTGAAGTACAGCAGCTCTTACCATTTGAATTGTATTTTTTCTTATCAAGTTTTTGTCTTTCATTGATTCTTTTAAATCATTTAATAATTTTTCTTTAATCATAGTTTATCATCCTCCTGTTAAATTTTATCATATTCAATTTATTAAGTCAATTACTGTTAATAATTGAATTGTTGTATTTGGAAATATTATGTAAATATGGTATAATAGAAGTGTAGGGTGCATACCTTTATATAAAATTTTTCTTTCATATATAATTAAGGAGGAAACCACATGAAGAAACAGGAAAGATTAAAAACTTTAATTCGGGAGGTGATAAATCTCATTATTAAATTCTTTAAGCCATATGGCATTTCAGATGAACTGCTTACTATTCCCAAAAATGTTAAGCATATGGGTTTTAAAGTTGGTTTCATCAATTTAGGGACAACTGTAATTGCTCTTGTTTTTGCATTCATGCTTAAAGTCACAAACATGATGATTGAACGCAGGCTAATTTTGCTTGGGATCATATTATTCATGTTATATCGTGGACAGCAAGTTGTAAAAGAAGCATTTCATTTATTTGAAAGTTCTGAAAACAAGAAGTTTGAACTTATATTTGAAGACGAAATTGTTTTTAGAGGCAGCCAGATTATCGGCAAGACATCAAACAAGGTTTTGAAGTATGATGCATCAAATAAGTTGTACAAGGTGATGAGCAATGAATCGGTTTTAAATACCATCAAGAACTATTTGCAAAATATGTGGCGGCAGAAAATTCAACATACTTTTGATGTATTTGAAATGATTAGTGTAATTATTATGCTAACCATAGCCATATTAACCAACACATCTATTGACCAAGCTGTTTTTATTCCTCTGATTTTAATATTTGTGCTTATCTCTTTCTTTTGTTCAGCATATATTAGTTTGAATAGAGAAGTATATTATAAAAAACACAGGGAGTATAACAACGAACAGTCCTTGATAATTAATGATTTACTCCGTGTTTCAGTAATTGTTAAAAATGACTTGGATATGAGAATTAACAAATTTCAAAAGACTGTTATTGCAAGTAACGAAAATGTTACAAAGTTTCACAAGAAGATGAATTTGTCTAGATTGTTTGTAACAATAATGGAAGCATTTAGCCAGTATGGAATTATAATATTCTATCTGTTAGGAGTTGAATGGAACAGTATAACATTAGCAACCATAACAGAGATTGCTGCTACACTGATCATTGTTGAAACTGCTTTAGCACAGATTAGTCGAATTGCTGAAACCTTAAATAGCCACAATGAGAGGCTTACAATACTGGAAAAAGAAGAAGCTGACATGTCTTTAATTTTGGATGTATATCATAATGAGGCTGCAAAGATTTCAACACCCAAAATTGTTGATAACATAAACATCAAGCCCTTCTCCATTCAGTATTTAGAAGAATCTGAAAATGATAAGCCTTTCACATTAGTGTCAAGAAAACCTATACACATTTATAATGGAGAAGTAGTAATTCTGTATGGTCCTTCTGGTAGTGGAAAATCGACATTTATGAAAATGTTGACTGAAAGAATTAGATTGGAAAAAAGTATAGATATACCTTCAACGTCACGCTTTTTGTTCTACGATGAAAAGTTGAAATTTGGCAGTTTAAGTATTTTTGAAGAGCTGTTTTGTTGCAGCGAAACTCCTGATCTTGCAAAAATGCAAAATATTCTTGAGCATCTTCATTTGTGGTGCGAAATAAAATCTAATTGCTTTGATGTATGGAAATGGATGAAAGAGAAACAGTTTGAACAATCGCTTTCAAATGGGCAAAAACAGAGACTTATTCTTGCAAAAATGTTGTATTGGTTAGATGAAAATATTGATGTTATGGTTTTAGATGAATGCACATCTGGTCTTGATGATAAGACAGAATCTGATTCAGCTGATGCAGAAAGAATTCTAGAATACATTGTGAGATATGCAAATAGTGATAAAAGGCGAATTGTAATTATCTCAACACACCAAAACATCGATGGGTTCAAGCAGAACCTTGCGAGTGAATACACTTTTAGGAACTTACAGTTTTTAAAGGAAGGGGAATGTAATTTAGTAAGAGAGATTTAAAACATTTAAACTACTGTTTTTTCGATTAGGAAAGTGCAATGCACTTTCCTAATTTTTAAATAATAAAAAATAGAGACTTTTAAAGTCTCTAAATATGGTCGGGGTGACACGGATTGAACGTGCGACCTCATGGTCCCAAACCACGCGCTCTCCCAACTGAGCTACACCCCGTTTTTTATGTACCTGAATATAATACCACATTTTTTACTACTTTGCAAGCCTTTTTCTTAAATTTTCAAATATTTTTGTAAAAAATGGTGCGCCTGGAGGGATTCGAACCCCCGATCTCAAAGTTCGTAGCCTTGCATTCTATCCAGCTAAACTACAGGCGCCTAAAGTACCTCATGGCACTTTATATATTATACTAGCTTTTTTTGTCATTTTCAAGTAGTTTTATAATTTTTGTAAATTTTCACGCTTTTATTTTAGTTTTTATATTATAAAAAACTTCCTATTCTTCATCAACTAGTGCTGTAACATTTGCAACAGCATATTCTTTGCAATGTGATATACTTATATCTATGCTTTTTATTTGTTCAAATTGTACTTTCAAAAATTCTATTCTTGGATTTCCGTTTTCATCATTTACAATTTGTACATCTTTCCAACTTATTCCAAATTTATCTGGTAATAATATTGAAACAGTTTTGAATATTGCTTCTTTTGAAGCAAATCTTCCTGCATAGTGGCAATACTTTGCATTCCTCGTACTTTCGCAATATTCTATCTCTTTTGGAGTATATATTAAGTTTAGAAAGTTACTACCACTTCTTTCTATTGATTTTTTTATTCTTTCAATTTCAATTATATCTGTTCCACATAATATACGCATATTTTAAGTCCTTCCCTATTTTGTGTAATAAAAGCCTTCATCTGCTAGATGCCAACTACCTATAAAGTATATATAGATATTGTTATCTAGGTTTACTTGTGGCGTTAATACTTGCTTTCCGCCTTTATCTATTGCACCCCATAAGCCATTTTGTTTTACTGCGGCAAAACCATATTTGTTTTGTTCTGTTGCTTCATCATATATATAGTTTACTACAACATTTCCTTGGCTATCTACAAAGCCATATTTTCCGTCTTTTTTGCTTACATATAAAGTATTTCTAGTAAGTATATCTTTTACTTGTTTTTCTTCAAATTTGTATGTATAGTATTTGTCTAGTCCATCAATTCTTGCTTTTATATAATCTTCTTCAAATACGAAAATTCCTTTTAGTTTTTCGGTTAGGTTATTATCAAATATGCTTGTTTCAGTTTCTGTTTTGTCTGCTATAATTATATCTTTATCAGCCCAATATGTCATGTTTAGATATTCAAATCCAATTGAACTTACATTATCAGTATTTATTATTCCGTATTTTGAATTTAATTTAGCTATATAGTATACTGAAAATGCATAGTTTAGTTCTTCATACATTGGTTCTATTTTTACTTCTCCTGATGTTGTTATTATTCCATATTTTTCGCCTTGTTTAACTATTACATAATCACCTTTTGAATATGTGTAGTCATCATAGCTATTATTAAGTATTTCTCCTTTTTTGTTTATTAGTGTCCATTTATTATCAATATTTGCTGCATAGATTTCTGTACTTCCTAAGTATTTAATATCTTTATATGCAGGTGTTACAATTACTGTACCACTAGTACTTATTACCCCTGAATTTCCTGCTTCGTCTACTATTTTGTATTCGTTTTTATATCCTTCTTTTAGAAGCTCAACATTTGCATACTCTACTGGTACTATAATTTGACCTATTGCATTTACAACACCAACTTTGTTGTCTTTTTTTACTATAAGATTTTCTTTTACACTTTTTAGTGCCGTTATCTCATCATATTCTGCTTTTAATATAACTTTTCCATCGCAATCTATTAAACCATATTTTCCATTCTTGTATACTCTAATTAGGTTGTTTTCATACCAAATATTTTGTTTAGAATCATAATTTTCAATTGCTTCTACTCTTTCATATTCTTTGAATAGTTCTTCTTGCTTTTCGTTTATTGCTTTTGTTTTATATGTTCCGGTTTCTTCGTTTACATCATATGCATAGATAAACACTAGTTTTTCTGGATTTGGAATTGCAACCATTTCATCAAATTTTGTATCTATTATTACTTTTCCTGTGTTATCTATTACTCCCCATTTTCCATCTACATATGTAGGAAAGTATTTACTTTTTTCTAGTTGAATTTTATCTGCTTCTTTACTTAATATTTTGTTTATTGTTACAATTATCATTATAATTACAAGTATTGTAATAATTGTTCCAAATACCTTTTTCAAGTTCAGCTTTGGTTCATCATATCTTTTACCTTTTCCCATTTTTAAACATTCCTTTCGTACATATTCTTGCAATATACTATATCATATTTTGCATACTATTTTCAAGTTTTTTAGTGAATTTGGTTGAATAAAAAAGAGATAAGTCTTTTAAAACTTATCTCTTATAAGATTATGCTATTTCTTTATATTTCTTCAAGCCAACTGCTGCTATTCCAAGTAATGCAACTGTTACTGCAATTCCTATTGTTATAGTTGTTCCTGCACCTGTATTTGGAATTACTTTTCCTCCTGATGTATTGTTTCCGTTATTACTGTTATTGCCATTGTTACTGTTATTGCCATTATTACTATTGTTATTGTTGTTATTATTGCTTATTGTAGCTTTGCAATCTGTACATTTTCCGTCTGAACCTTTATTATGGTTTCCTTTTAAAGGTCTATTACACTTATCACATGTTCCACTGTGTGTTCCATCACCATTGTCTTTCCAATTTGTTACTGTATGTTTTTCTTTATCCTTTATTTCTCCACATTTTGTACATTCTTTCCAATGGTTTGTGTCGTCATTTTGGTTTAGCCAGTCATGATCACAATTTGTTGCTGGCTTTGTTACTCCACAATCTTTACATTTATTACTTGAATTATAGCTATGGTTTGATGTTACTTTATAATTGCATTTTGTACATGTTTTTGTATGTGTGCCATTTCCATTATCTCTTGCTGCTGCCATAGTGTGTGTTCCTTTATTTTTAACTTCTCCACATTTTGTACATTCTTCCCAATGATTTGTTGAATCATTTTTTTGTACCCAATTATGTGTACATTCTTCTTGTGGTTTTGTTGCCCCACAATCTGTACAATTATTTCCTCCATAGTTATGATTTTTTGTTACTTTATATCCACATTTTGTACATGTTCCACTATGTGTTCCATCTCCATTATCTGTCCATCTTGTTATTGTATGTTCTTCTTTGTTTCTTATATTATTACACTTTGTACATTTTTCCCAGTGATTTGTTGCATCTTTGTCCATTGTCCAATTATGCGTACATTCTTGACTTGGTTTTGTTGCTCCACAGTCTTTACAATTGTTTCCTTCATATTCGTGATTTTTTGTTATTTTGTATCCACATTTATCACATGTTCCACTATGTGTTCCATCTCCTTTGTCTGTCCATGTTGTTATTGTATGTGCCTCTTTATTTCTTGTTTCTCCACACTTTGTACATTTTTCCCAGTGATCTGTTGCATCTTTATCTGTTGTCCAATTATGTTTACATGCTTGCACTGAACCACATTTTGTACATTTGTTGTCTGCTCCATATGTATGGTTTCCTGTTGAAACATATCCACATTTTGTACATGTTCCACTATGTGTTCCATCTCCTTTGTCTGTCCATGTTGTTATTGTATGTGCCTCTTTATTTCTTGTTTCTCCACACTTTGTACATTTTTCCCAGTGATCTGTTGCATCTTTATCTGTTGTCCAATTATGTTTACATGCTTGCACTGAACCACATTTTGTACATTTGTTGTCTGCTCCATATGTATGGTTTCCTGTTGAAACATATCCACATTTTGTACATGTTCCACTATGTGTTCCATCTCCTTTGTCTGTCCATGTTGTTATTGTATGTGCCTCTTTATTTCTTGTTTCTCCACACTTTGTACATTTTTCCCAGTGATCTGTTGCATCTTTATCTGTTGTCCAATTATGTTCACATGTTTGCACTGAGCCACATTTTGTACATTTGTTGTCTGATCCATAATTATGATCTTCTGTAACATTTTCATTACATTTCGTACATGTTCCGCTATGTTTTCCATTTCCATTATCTGTCCATGTTGTTACAGTATGATTTTCGCTTGCTTCATCATATGTATATGTACAACCAGCAAAACTACATTCATAATATGGTGTATGTGTTGTTGCTGTTATATCTTTGTATTTTACGGTTGCTCCTTTTGAATGATTTTCATATTTATATCCACATGTTACACATGTTCCATTATTAGCATGTGTTGCTCCACTATGTGAACATGTTGCTCCACAAATCGTACAAGTTCCTGTTGCACTATTCCAATTATGAGAACAAACTGCTCCACAGTCATAGCATACCCCATTGTTCCAATTATGCATTGCCCTGTCTGCATTATTGCAAGAAGTACAATATCTTACATGGTAAATTTGGTTTTCTTGTTGCCAATTACCATATGTACAGTCCTCTTGTCCTGTTCCGTTACATGTAGTACAAACCATTTTGCAATTATGTGTATGATAATCAGTATCAACATTTTCATTTTCTAATAGTATTGGATTAGCTCCACCATAAGTAATAAATGTTGCCTTGTATCCACATCCACCTTTATCTGTCATACAATTTGAAACTTGATTTATTAACCCACATTTATCACATTCCCATATTGCTTGATGCATTACACTTTTGCCACATTTTGAACATGTTACTGTATATGACTCTGACCCTGCTCTCATTGTCGGAGTTCCTGTACATGGGATCTTTCCTGTTCCTTCACATTTAGAGCAATTATGTGCATAAGTCTCCTTTCCGTGTTGTCATCATTATAACAATAAGTACTATTGCAAGTATGCCCAATATAACTACTCCTACTAGTATATTTTGTTTTCTTTTCATAAAATCCACCATTCCTTTTACATTATCATTCGTATACTTTGGTTATATTTTATCAAAAAAAATTATTTTTGTGCTAATTATTGCATAATTGTCATACAAATGTCATATTTTCGTCATATTTTTCTGTTTTTGAACAAAAAACAAAGTACCCGTAAAAATTTATTCATTACAAGTACTTTTTCTAATAATTAATTATTTTCTAATTTTTTTAATCTCATAAAAGTTATTCCTGCTATTGTTGCAAAAGCTACTATTCCAATAATTACTGAAGAATTTGCTCCTGTATTTGGTATAACATTGTTTGATGTGTTATTTTTTCCTGAATTATTGTTGTTATTACTATTGTTGTTGTTGCTTATTGTTGTTCCACATTTTGTACATTTGCCATCTGTTCCTTTTTCATGTTTCTCAGTTATTTTTCTATTGCATACTGTACAATTTCCACTATGTGTTCCATCTCCATTATCTTTCCATTCTTTTACTGTGTGTTTTGCTTTATCTTTTATTTCTCCACATTTTGTACATTCTTTCCAATGATTTGTTTCATCATCTTTTTGTTTCCAATCATGGTTACATTCTGTGTTTGGTTTTGTTGCATCGCAGTCATCACATTTTCCATCATTATTATAATTGTGATTTTCTGTTATTTTATATCCACATTTTGTACATGTTTTGCTGTGTGTTCCATTTCCATTATTTTTCCATGCTGTCATTGTGTGTTTTGCTTTGTCTTTTATTTCTCCACATTTTGTACATTCATTCCAGTGATATGTATTGTCATTTGCAATTTTCCAATTATGTTCACATTCTGTAGATGGTTTTGTTGCTCCACAATCATCACATTTTCCATTATTATAGTTGTGGTTTTCTGTCATTTTATATCCACATTTTGTACATGTTCTGCTATGTGTTCCATTTCCGTTATCTTTCCATGCTGTCATTGTGTGTTTTGCTTTATTCTTTATTTCTCCACATTTTGTACATTTATCCCAATGATATGTGTTATCATATGCTGTTTCCCAATTGTGTTCACATTCTTCTACTGGTTTTGTTGCTCCACAATCTTTACATTTTCCATCTGTTCCATAATTATGATTTTTTGTAACTGTATATCCACATTTTGTACATGTTCCACTGTGTGTTCCATTTCCATTATCTACCCATGTTGTTATTGTATGTGCTTCCATATTTCTTATATTGTTACATTTTGTACATTTTTCCCAATGGTTGTTTGCATTTTTTTCAATTACCCAAACATGTTCACATTCTGTAGATGGTTTTGTTGCTCCACAATCTTTACATTTTCCATCTGTTCCATAGTTGTGATTGTTTGTAACTTTATATCCACATTTTGTACATGTTCCACTGTGTGTTCCATTTCCGTTATTTGTCCATGATGTGATTATATGGTTTTCTGCATTTTCATTATATGTATATGTACATCCTGCAAAAGTACATTCGTAATATGCTGTATGTGTTGTTCCTGTTATATCTTTGTATTTTACTGTTGTACCCTTACTATGTGTTTGATATTTGTATCCACATCTTGTGCATGTTCCATTGTTTGCATGTGTTCCTCCAATATGGCTACAAGTTTCACCACAGTTGTCGCATTTTCCTGTTGAAGAGTTCCAATTATGTGTACATCTGTATCCACAATCTCTACAAACTCCATTTATAAATCTGTGATTTGATTCTTCGAAGTTGTTACAAGTTCTTTCTGTGCAATATCTTCTATGTGTTGTAGAATTATATTGTTCCCAATCTCCAAATGTACAATTTACTTTTCCTGTTGCTTTACAATCAGGGCAAGGTATTGTGCAAAATCTGTGATAATTATTTGTTGAATTTTCGTTTTCTAATATAAAATGTTTTCCATCATATGAAATTGAATTTCTCTTGTATCCACATCCACCACTTTCTTTTATACAATGCCAACTTTCATTAACTAAACCACATGTTGTACAGTAATAAATTGTATGATGTGCTTTATTCTTTTTACAGCTTGGACATTGTGCTGTATATGTTTCAGATCCACTTCTTAATTGAGTTTTACCAGGACATGGTATTCTCTTTTCTCCTTTGCATGTTGGGCATGTATGTTGTTGTTCTTTACCATATGCTTCTCTTCCTGTAGTCATCATGACCAAAATAAAAGACATAGCTAGTATTGCAAGTACTACTAATCCCATAACTAAAATTTGTTTCTTTCTCATAATCAAATTTCACCTTTCTTTTTATTTATTATTTGGTTTACAAAGTTTTACATAAAAACTTTACCTTAATTATATTAACATAATTTTCCTGTTTTGTAAAGTCTTTTTATGTAAATTTATCCAAAAATGTTAAAAAAATACAGAAATTTACATTATTTTAAATTGTAAACTCCTGTATTTTTCTTTTGCTTAGTATATATTATGTTTATTAATATTAAATTATGCGAAATCTTTTACTTCTTCTTGAATTTTATTTATGAAATCTTCTATGCTCATTTGACCAATGTCTCCATCTTTTCTTGAACGTACACCAACTGCATTGGCTTCCACTTCTTTATCTCCTAGTATAAGCATGTATGGTATTTTTTGCATTGTTGCTTCTCTTATTTTGTATCCTATCTTTTCGTCTCTTTCATCTAATTCTACTCTAATATCTGCATTTTTCAATAATTCTTTTACTTTTCTTGCATATTCTCTATGTGTTTCTGATAGTGGTAAAATCTTTACTTGTACTGGTGCTAGCCATGTTGGAAGTGCTCCCTTTGTTTCTTCTAGGTAGTATGCAATAAATCTATCTATACTTCCTAAAATTGCTCTATGAAGAACTACTGGTGTTTTCTTGCTTCCGTCTTTATCAATGTATGATAAATTAAATTTCATTGGTAAGCAAAAATCCAATTGACATGTTGATAATGTGTATTCGTTTCCAACAGCTGGTCTAACCTGAACATCAAGTTTTGGTCCATAGAATGCTGCTTCTCCTATTTTTTCTTCATATTCAATTCCTATATCATCTAAAACATGTCTTAATGTATCTTCTGCACTGTCCCACATTTCATCATCTGGATGATATTTTACTTTATCTGCTGGGTCTCTTAGTGATAATTCAAAGTGGTAATCTGTAATATTTAGTTCTTTATATACTTCTAGTATTAAGTCTACTACTGATTTGAATTCAGATTCTATTTGTTCTGGTGTTACAAATAGGTGAGCATCATTTTGACAGAATGTTCTTACTCTTTCAATTCCTTTTAACGTTCCGCTTGATTCAAATCTGCAATCTCTTGCAATTTCACCTATTCTAATTGGTAAGTCTCTGTATGAGTGAATTGTATTTGCATATATCATCATATGATGTGGGCAGTTCATTGGTCTTAATACAAATTCTTCTCCTTCAACTTCCATTTTAGGGAACATGTTATCTTTATAATGGTCCCAATGTCCAGATGTTTTATATAATTCTACTGATGCAAGTGGTGGTGTTAAAACGTGTTTGTATTCTAGTCTCTTTTCTTTTCTTTTGATATAGTTTTCTAATATTTCCCATACTGCATAACCATTTGGTAAATACATTGGAAGTCCTTTTCCTACTAGGTCATGTGTCATGAATATGTTTAATTCTTTTCCAAGTTTTCTATGGTCTCTTTGTTTTGCTTCTTCTAGTTTTTGTAAATACTCTTCAAGTTCTGAAGCTTTTGGGAATGATATTCCATAAACTCTTTGAAGTGATTTGTTTTTAGAATCTCCTCTCCAATATGCTGCAGATTTAGCTGTTAGTTTTATTGCCTTAACTTTTCCTGTTGATGGTAAGTGTGGTCCACGGCATAGGTCTACGAATTCTCCTTGTTTATAGAAAGAAATAACTTCTCCATCTGGAAGACCATTTATTAATTCTATTTTATATGGTTCTTCTCTTTCTTCCATTAATTTTATTGCTTCTTCTCTTGGAAGTTCAAATCTTTCAATTTTTAAATCTTCTTTTATTATTTTTTTCATTTCTTCCTCTAATGCTGATATATCCTCTTCTGTAAAAGGTGTTTCAACATCAAAGTCATAATAAAAACCTTTCTCTATTGATGGTCCTATTGTTAGTTTAGCTGTTGGGTATAGTCTTTTAACTGCTTGTGCTAAAATGTGTGCAGTTGTATGCCAATATGTGCTCTCTTCAACTTCCATTGTTTTTCCACCATCTAATTTTATTCTAAACATAATTATCTCTCCTTATTTTTCATAAATTTCTTTTGAAACGATTTTAGTAAGTGCCATCATTACAGCATATTCCTCTAGTTCGTCTCTATATATTCTACCATTTGTAAGTACCCCAATGGCACCTTTTCTGCCTTTTGCAGTACTTCCAAATATATCATGCATAAATCCAATTTCTTCTCCTTGCAAAACTCTATCTACTGCGTTCTGTGGATATTCAAATGATGGACTAAAACCTACATAATAATTTTTTCCATCATAAATTGCACATATGCTTGCATCCATATATTTAGTATCCACTTCTGCAACTGGATACATTCCTGCTTCTATTCCTACTCCAAAGTTACATGTGCCGGCATCTTTCCTCTGCATGCTCAAAAGCATTTTTCGCACGGTTTTTTGCACCCTTTATAGTTTCTTCAAGAGTTAAAGGATTGCAAGAAACACCAGAAAAGTTATCCTTATCTTGTCCAATTTTATCATCAAGCCTTATTTCTTTTGGCATTATCATATATTCAATTTTATCGCCATTCTCAATCCACAACTCTGGGTATCTTGAAAAGGCTCTTGTAATTGCTGTTATTTTTGGTATACTTCTACTTCCTATTGAAATTAGCATATTTTACCTCTTTCCCTATTAAAATATTATACTACAAAATAGCTTAAAGTCAATAACTTTAAGCTATTAAGTTTTATTATATTTCATCTGCGATCTTTGCAAATTCTTCTAATGTGAGTTTTTCTGGTCTTACTCTGTTATCTATACTTAGTAACTCTAATGTTTTACATATTTGCTCTTTACTTCCATATTTATTGCTGTTTGCAAGTGCATTTAAAAGTGTTTTTCTTTTTTGCATAAATGCTGTTTTTATAACATCAAAAAGTTTTTTCCCGTCTTTTACTGCTACTTTTGGTTCTTTTAAAACTTCTAAATTTATTACTGTTGAGTTTACTTTAGGCTCCGGAATAAATGCTGTGTTTAGCACTTCTAGTACTCGTTTTGGGTTTGTGTAGTAATGTATTGCATATGTTATTGCTCCTGTATCTCCTGTACCTGGCTTAGTTACTAGCCTATCTGCAACTTCTTTTTGTATCATTACTGTTATTGTTTCTATGTCTAGCCTTTCCTCTAGCAACTTCATTATTATCGGTGTTGTTATATAGTATGGCAAATTTGCTACTATCTTTGTTGTTTTAACTTTTTCTTCTGCAATTAGTTCTTTTAGATTTACTTTTAGAACATCATCATTTAATACTTTAAAATTATCATACATTGAAAATCTATCATTTAATATTTCTATCATTCTTTTATCTAATTCAATACATATAACTTTTCCTGCTCTATCTAGTAGTTCTTTTGTAAGTGTTCCAAGTCCTGGTCCTATTTCTATTATTAAGTCATCTTTTGAAACATTTGCCGCATCAACAATTCCAGTTACTGCATCATCATTCACTAAAAAGTTTTGTCCTAAATTTTTATTTGCAGTTATATGATATTTATCCATTATGAATTTTGTATCTTTTAAAACACTCATGTTTTACCTCTTTTCACATATATTTTATATTATTTAATACAAAAAGTAAAGTTT
>ERZ1026882.866-NODE-866-length-14174-cov-4.732276_pt1 | contig 14174 bp, 10 predicted proteins | sample MGYA00380171_ERZ1026882 | MGnify/ENA primary metagenome ERZ1026882 (study PRJEB33269, sample SAMEA4719807) | human gut metagenome | biome: human-associated habitat; feature: organic feature; material: feces | place: Cameroon | collected 2013-10 ...
CCTTTGCCTTGAGGCCAAGCTCAGTACCCTTGGCGATCTCTCCGCGGAGAAGCTCGCCGGTGGAAATGTGGCAGAGATTGTATTTTTCAACCATTGCTGAGGCCTGGGTGCCTTTCCCGGCGCCCGGAGGGCCAAAAAGAATAAAGTATTTCATATCTGTGTCCAATACATAAATGTCTTTGAGGTTTCTTCCGATCTCGTTGTAGTCAAGCCCGAAGCCGACAATGAAGTCATCCGGAATCTCCATGGCGACATAGTCAAGCTTGACATCCTTGGTGTAGGACGCCGGTTTGAGGAGCATCGTGCAGATCCTTGTTTCTGTGGCTCCTTTCTCCTTTAGGATGTCCTTGAGCGCCACGATCGTGTTGCCGCTGTCCACGATGTCCTCGACGACAATGATGCGTTTGCCTTCGATGCTTCTGGTCAAGCCCATGACCTCGCGCACGTTGCCTGTGGTGTGGGTGCCGTTGTAGGACGAAAGCTTGATGCAGACCAGCTCGCAGTTGAACGTGAGCCTCTTCATCAGTTCGGACGTGAACATCAGGGATCCGTTAAGTACACAAAGGAGTACCGGGCAATCGGTACATCCATTGAAATCATGGTTGATCTTCTCGGCTACGTTGTCGATGGCTTCCTCAAGCCGCTCGTTCGGAATGAACGGCTTGAATGACTTGTCAAATAGTCTGACGTTGCTCATTGTGGTTCGTTGTTTATAGTAAAAAACAAAATTAGGCAATATTCCTTAAAAAAACAGAAAAAACATACCTATGTTTTATGTTTCTTTTCGTTTTTTACGTTTACTTGCCTTACCTTGCCGGCCTGAACTTAAAGGGATGTGAATCTCTTGGCATAAACATCACGAATCATGAATATCCTGAAAAACTTCACTGCCGCGCTGCTGCTCGCGGTGCCTTTGTTTCAGGCTGATCTGACAGCTCAGTCTGACAACCTCATGAAGGCGATATTATATCTGTCCGGCGCGGATTCCGAGGAGGAACTGGACGAGCAGGAGATGGAAAGATTCTCCGTATTGGCATCCAGTCCGTTGGAAATCAATCTTGTGTCAAGAAGCCGTATGGCCACATGCGGACTTATGAGTCAGTACCAGGTGGCGAGCCTGATGGACTATCACTTGCGGAATGGTGATGTGCTTTCCGTCTCGGAACTCGCTGCTGTTGACGGTTTCGGAGAGGATTACGCCAATGCTCTCAGACCGTTCATTTCGTTCGCCTCCAACGCTTTGCCTGGTCAGACAGAGATCGGATCAAAGCGTCTGACAAATGAGGCCTTGGCCCGTTCCGCGGTCAAAGGGAAGGATTTCAACTATGGAGCCAAGTACAGAATGAACTATGGCGAGTCTTTCGAGTTTTCATCGGCTGCCAGGACTAAATATTCAGACAAAGAGCGGTTTCCTCCATCGGCGTGGGCGATGAATATGACATATTTTGGCAAGAGAAGGATCGGCAAGGTCATCATCGGGGACTTCAACGCCCGTTTCGGCCAGGGGCTTACGCTATGGAGCGGAATGTCCATGTCTGGACTGTCATCTTCATCATCATTCAGTAAACGGCCATCCGGATTGTCTCCGTCATGGTCATGGTCCGGGATAGGAAGCCATAGGGGAGTGGCGGCTGATTTTCTGTTCGGAAAGACGGTGGTCTCATCGTTCCTGTCCTTTCCCGGTCTCCGCCGATGGTGCGAGGGTGGAAAGTCCCCGGAGATCTCCGCTATGGCCGGTGCGAACATCGCCCGTTTCACACGCAACGGACAGTTCTCCGTCACCGGCTACTGCAAGACGGAGCCTAAAGGCTTCTTCTCAAAGCCGGAATCAGGCATGTTGTCCGGAGATTTCCGCTATTCCTGGCGTGGGGTGGACTGTTTCGGTGAGGCTGCGTGGGACTTTGCCGGCAGGAGTCCAGGTCTCGTCATCGGGACGGTGTTCCCGTTGGGAAAGGACTGGAAGTTCTCCTCGGTTGTCCACAGTTACGCATCCGGTTTCCCGGCGGATTTCAGCGGCGGAGTCAGAAGCTGGACAAAGACCAAGGACGAGCACGGCATCCTGCTTTGTCTTGAGAAAGGGCCGGTCTTCCTGACCGTGGATCTCGCGCGCAAGGACAGTGACAAGGACAAGAAGCAGTTGAAGGCTCTGTTCAAGATGCCGTTGCAACTGACAAGTACCTCAGTCCTGTCGTTCAGGGTGACTGAGCGGTTCCGCCCCTACGAGGCTGTCCTTAAGTACCGTACGGGAGCCAGGTGCGACTTCGACTGGTCAAGTTCCGGACTGTCGGTCCGCTACGGGGCATCGGACAAGCCAGCCTGGAAGATCCGCACCAGGGTGGAGGGAATCCTTTGCCGTTCTTTGTCAGGCCTGTCCTATCTTGAGGGAGGCCGTAAGACCGACTGGTTCAGCGCCTACATGCGGGGAACCATATTCATTGTGGACAATTGGGATGACAGGATCTATTCCTACGAGCGTGACGCTCCCGGCAGCTTCACCGTGCCGGCCTACTATGGAAGAGGTTGGAGCTTTTCCGCTGTGGCCGGGGGCAAGTTCCGGTTCGGGAATAGAAAGACAAAGATCCTGCGGACACATCTGCGGGCCTCTGCGGTGGGATATTCATTTATGAGAGTTCCGAAGCCTCTTTCTTGGGAACTGAAGATCCAGGCTTCGCTTTCCATCTGACGGCTATCTTGGAATCCGGAGTTTCATCCCGGGCTTGATGTTCGCGTTTATCCCGTTGAGCTTCATTATCTTCTCAGGTGTGGTCCCGGGAAACTGCCTTGAGATGGAGTACAGGGAGTCTCCGGCCTTGACCGTGTAGGTCGTGTAGTCCGTTGGTGACGAGCTTCCGGAAGAGGAGGATTTCCCGGAAGAGGAGGATGTCTTGGCCGGGGCTGGTCCGCCTTTGTAGATGCGGATCTTCTGCCCGATGCTTAGTGTCGTGGTTCTCAGATGGTTCCACTTCTTAAGCTGGTTCACCGTCACATGGTATCTAGCTGCGATCTTGCCAAGGGTGTCGCCTTTCTTGACCTTGTACGTTATGACCCCGCCGGAGTATTCGGCGTCAGATCGCCTTTCACAGAGGAGGGTCTGTGGATTCAGATACTCGGCGGCCTTGTAGGTGTAGAGGGAATCCTCGTTGGCAAGGAAGTCGTTGGAGTAGTTGTACGGGATGCGCAGGATGTAGGTTTTGCCGCTTCCGGGGATCACGTCCTTGATGTACTGTGGGTTGAGGTTTCTCAGTTCTTCCATCGGAATCCCCACAAGCTCGTTTATCTGTTTGAAATGCAGGTTCCTGCGGATCTCGAAGGTGTCGATCTGGGCAGGCATCCTCATGTCCGCCGGCACCAGTCCGTACTCCTTGCTGTACCGGATCGCGTACATGGCTCCGACGAAGGCCGGGACGTAGCCCCTTGTCTCCCTCGGAAGGTAGTCGTAGACAGACCAGAAGTCCCTTTTACCGCCGTTCCTTCGGATGGCCTTGATGATGTTGCCGGAACCGCAGTTGTAGGAGGAGATGGCAAGGCTCCAGTCTCCGAACACGTTGTAGGAGTCAGTAAGGTAACGTGCCGCCGCGTCGGCGGATTTGACAGGGTCAAGTCTCTCGTCCACGTAGGAGTCGATCTCAAGACCGTAAAGTTTCGCGGTCCTGAACATGAACTGCCACATACCCTTCGCACCGGCCCTGGAGACCGCCACGGGATTCAGGGCGGACTCGATGATGGCCATGTACTTAAGCTCGTCCGGGAGGTTGTACTTGCTGAAGGTCTCTTCGAAAATCGGCATGTAGTACTGGCAGAGCCCGAGAATCGCGCTCATCTTGGTGGGCATCTTCTCCGAGTACAGCACCATGTAGTTGCGTACTGTCTCGTTGTAGGGGAGAGTGATGAATGAGTTCATCTTTTCGAGTCTGGCCTTCAGCTCATTGTCGGGTACGTTGGAAGTGAATCGGACGGAATCCATCGCATAGCCCGTTCCTTCCTCGTTTTGCCTCGCCTGCCTGTGCAGGTACCAGATGCTCAGCAGACTGTCCGTCACCTCCTGGGTGTAGTCCTCCGGACTGAGTCCGGCGGCGGTCCTGACAGTGTTCTCCTCGTAGACCTCGATCATCTCATCGGCGATGCTGTCCTTATGCTGACTCGCTTCCTTAAGCTCAGTCAGAGCCTTTTTCAAGGAATCCACCCTTGCGCGGAGTTCCTGATTCTCTCGTTTAAGCTTGTTCTTGAATATCTGCGCCTCCGCGCTTCCCTGGAACAGGAAGGTCAGAAGAAGCGTGAGTGACAATGCTGCTTGACTGGCTTTACTCATTCTGTATCACTTTAAAATCTCAACCCGATCTTGATCCCTATCGCGTTGTCGCCGAACGCCCCCATGCCGAAACCGCCTCTCGGCGGAACGCTGTGGCCTGAAGGTGCGACGGCATATTCATTATAGGGAGAGAGATATTCATTGTTCGGGGATATGATGGTCGGTGTCACCTTCATGGTCAGGTCGTCGCCGACCTCGAAGTCCTGCATGTAGGCGAACACGTTGGCGTCGATGATCTGAAGCATGTAGCTGCCGACAAGGGCGACGACGGAGTAGTCCCTGTAGCGCCTGTAGAGATTCCTGAAGTACAGCGCCCTTTCCGCCGGGATCCTGCCGTCATAGCCGCCTTCCGGATTGGTCGCTTCGTTGTGTATGCGTTTGAACCTTTTGTAGTTCTTGCTGTTCAGCGCGTAGTAATGGTAGGATCCGGCCAGCATTCCCCAGTAGATCGGTATTTTCCAATATTCCCCGTTGTAGGCCTGCCCCAGACCGGGCAGCAGGATCGAGTAGATGGTGGCCTTTCCCGGCTGGTTCTTCACGTCGCGCCTGTAGTTGACCACGCCGTCCATCAGTGTCGCCCAATAGATCAGACCCGCGCTGGCGAACATGTAGGTGGCCATGTCTTTCGCGTTGTTGTCGACGGTCACCGTGGTGTTGGGATCGGCGGCGAAGGCGGTGTCGTAGGCCTTTTGTGAATTCTTGTACCTGTTGTTGTAGTGGATGCCCATGCCGATGGTGGCTCCGAGGCCGCCGTAGATTATGGGAAGCTTCCAGTACTGCCTGTTGTAGATCTGCTCCGCGCCGATGAACACGGTGGAGCCGGCGAACATCGAACCGATCCTCAGCGTGTCCTTGTGGCTTACCCCCCTGAAGAATTCCTTGAATGACCACATCTTGTCGACGGAGTCCCTTGCCGAGGTGGTGTCGCCAGGATTGTTGTAGGTCTGTCTGAACGCCTCCTCACGGAACTGCGCGTCAGCTCTGTGAGAGAAGAATGAGAGGCACACCAGCGCCAGTATGATCCTGAGAGTCAGATTCTTCATCGTGAATTTAAATGTTCGATTCCTCAAGGGCCTTGAGGAATCTGCTCACTTCCTCATCGGAATTGAACTTGATGGTCATCGTCCCCTTTCCGGAAGCCGAGCGTTTCAGGCTGATGCTGTTATCAAAAAACTTGCCGATGTGCTCAAGAACCTTGTAGTACTCGTCAGGAAGATCAGCCTGTCTTGGAGCCGCCTTCTCCGTGTCACCTTTGGAGATCTTGCGTACCTTCTCCTCCAACTGGCGGACGGAAAGCCCGTCCTTGATCACCAGGTCGCAGAGAAGTTCTTGAATATGTGTGTCCTCCACTCCGAGAATGACTTTCGCGTGGCCGATGCTCAGAAGCCCTGTCTTAAGGTCGTGCTGAACCTTGGTCGGAAGTTTGAGAAGCCTGAGGTAGTTCGCAACCGAGGCGCGTTTCTTGCCGACCCTACGGGCCATCATCTCCTGCGTGAGATTGCATTCGTCCATGAGCCTCTGGTAACTCATCGCCACCTCGATAGGATCGAGGTCTTGCCTCTGGATGTTCTCCACGATGGCCATCTCCAGCATGCCCTGGTCGTCCGCGGTCCTGATGTAGGCCGGGATGATGTCCATGCCGGCAAGCCTGCAGGCCCTGAACCTCCGCTCACCGCTGATGATCTGGTAGCGTCCGTTCCTGAGCTTGCGCACGGAGATAGGCTGGATCAGTCCGAATGTCCTGATTGACTCGGACAGCTCCTCAAGAGCCTCGCCGTCGAAATCCATACGGGGCTGGTAAGGATTGGGCTCGATCAGATCCGCCGGGATCCTGAGCACGTCACCATAGTCCTGCTCGGGCTTGGAACCGGCTATCTCCTTGTTTATGTACCCGACCGGCTTCCTTTCCGGCCCGATTGTCTGGATGTCTCCCAAAAGGGCGCTGAGACCTTTGCCCAGCCTGCTTTCCTGCTTGTTGTTTGCCATCGTTCTTGTCGCTTGCGGCCAGTCTGCCGCCTGTTGTGAAACTCTCTATCTCTCGTTCTTCTCCAGCACTTCCTTAGCAAGGTTCATGTAGTTGGTGGTGCCATTGCTGACAACATCGTAGAGGATGATAGGCTTGCCGTGAGAAGGGGCCTCGCTAAGGCGTATGCTCCTTTGGATCACTGTGTTGAAGACCATTTCCTGGAAATGCTCCTTCAGCTCGTTGACAACCTGCGCGTGAACCTTAGTCCTGCCGTCGAACATCGTCACGACGAATCCTTCGATCGTCAGCGAAGGATTCACCCCGCTCTGCACCAGGCGTATGGTCTGGAGCAGCTTGCCGAGTCCCTCAAGGGCGAAGAACTCCGGCTGGACAGGAATCATCACGGAATCGGAGGCGGAAAGCGCGTTGATCGTGATCAGACCAAGGGAGGGGGAGCAGTCGATGATGATGTAGTCGTAGTTGTCCCGGATAGGGGCGAGCCTCTTCTTCAGGATGAGTTCCCTGTCCTCCGCGTCGATCATCTCGATCTCCGCACCGACAAGGTTGATGTGCGACGGAATCATCTGGAGGTCTGGTATCTCCGTCTGAATCAGCGCGTCCTGAATGTCTATCGTGCCGATCATGACCTCGTAGATTGTCCTCTTCTCGTCATTGTCCGGAGAGAAATTCAGACCGGATGTCGTGTTGGCCTGAGGGTCGGCGTCGATGATGAGGACCTTCTTTTCCAGCACCGCCAGCGACGCGGCAAGGTTTATGGCGGTAGTGGTCTTACCTACACCGCCTTTCTGATTGGCAATTGCAATGACTTTTCCCATATCCTGTGTGTATATTCAAATCTCAAAGTTACGGAAAATCTCTTGAAATGACGAATAAAATCAAACCTTACCACTGTATTTCCGGAGCGGAACTCCTGAGGTGACATTCTGGTGCGGAGTCTAGTAACGTCCCACCATCATATAGAATCGGCTTGCCAGAGTCAGATTCCTGTCATTCCGGGAATCTCATCCGGCACGGAAATGTACTTTGTCCGGAAATTATCCGGGACTTTTTACAAAACACTTTCAGCCTCAAGTTCAACAGAACGTTCCCTGTTGCGCTTGAGGCTGAAAAAGTAGTCCTACAGGTAGATAGCAATTCATCCCGATATGCCTCTTGGAGCATTGGAATGGGCAATCGCCTGAAAGCATTTTGTAAAACAAACTATGGACGCTTTTTATCCTTTATGCTATTGAGCCACAATGCCCGATGAAAGCCTTATTTACCGGACAAAACAGTATATAGTTACCTGAATATTTTTGAGACATGAGCGGAAAACGTTATCTTTGGCTAGTATGATCGGAATTGAATATGTCAGACGCGGCATTTGAAAAGACACTTACGCTTGGCGACGCCGTCAGGCTTTCCGGACCGATGGCTTTCAACATAATGATCAAGCCGGCGGGGTCGCTATGCAACCTTGACTGCAAGTACTGCTACTACCTCGACAAGGCTGAAATCTACGGCGGAAGGGAGCCGCGGATGACGGAGGAAATGCTGGAAAAGGTTGTTTATGAATATATCAACGCCAACGAGGTGCCTGAAGTGACGTTCAACTGGCACGGCGGCGAGCCGCTGGTCCTGGGGCTTGACTTCTATCGCAAGGCACTTGAATATGAAAGGAAACATGCCGGCGGCAAGGTCGTACACAACACCATCCAGACCAACGGCACCCTTCTGAACCGCGAGTGGGCAAGATTTTTCCACGACAATGGTTTCCTTGTGGGAATATCCCTGGACGGCCCCAAGGATATTCATGACAGATACCGCCGTGACAAGGGTGGTCTCCCGACATTCGACAGGGTGATGAGCGGACTGAACATTCTTAAGGGAGAGGGTGTTGAGTTCAACACCATGTCCACGGTCAACCATGCCTGCGAGGGTAGGGGATTGGAGACGTACCTGTTCCTGAAAGAGGTGGGAAGCGGATTCATGCAGTTCATGCCGGTGGTGGAGCACGTTAAGTACCCGCTGAACGGCGCCGGAAAGCCGGACCGGAAGAAACGTCCTTTCATCGTGGATCCTAAGACTGATGGCGTCGTCATCGCTCCGTGGTCGGTCAGCGACATCGGTTTCGGGCGCTTCCTCTGCGACATATTCGATTATTGGGTACGCAATGATGTCGGTCGCTGCTTCGTCACCAACTTCGACGCCACTTTGGCCAACTGGGTCGGCGAGATGCCCGGAACCTGCACCTTCGCCCAGACCTGCGGCGGCAATTCCGTCATCGAGCACAACGGCGACCTCTACCCCTGCGACCATTTCGTGTACAAGGACTATCTTCTGGGCAACATCGCCGACGAGTCTATCGCCGGGATGATGCGCTCGGACATGCTGACCGCCTTCGGCATCGACAAGCGTAACAAACTGCCCGTAAAGTGTCTCCGGTGCGAATGGCTTTTCGCCTGTAACGGCGAATGCCCGAAGCATCGGTTCAACACCTGCGAGTCCCGTCAAGGCAGAGGCGGCGTGAGGATCGAGACCGGCCTGAACGCCCTCTGCGCCGGCTACAAGATGTTCTTCAGCCACGTGGCGCCTTACATGGACCACATGAAGGATCTCCTGTCCCGCCGGTTGGCTCCATCCTACGTCATCCCCTGGGCCAGAAGCCGCGCGGTCCAAAGCCGGAAGTAGCTCCGGGCGGAAACACTGACCGCGGCCACCAGAGCCGCGATCAATGACAAGACGTGCTCTCCCAACGTCAGTACATCAGATGTTTTTTGCTATTGTTCCTCCATCCGGCCTCGCTCTTGTAGTCTGTAAAATAAATCACAATGTCGGCCTCGCTCTTGTAGTTCACGAAAAACAACTTCTTTTTCGCCTCGCTCTTGTATTTCACAAAAAACCAAAGCCCCTTGTTGTCCTCGGCCTCGCTCTTGTACTTGCATTTGTAGACGACCAGATCCGCCTCGGACTTGTATTTGGTGACATGGACTTTCACGTCGGCCTCGCTTTTGTACTGACATGAATAGACGGTCTGCGCCTTGGCGCCGATTCCTAAAGCCATAAGGGCTACAATGATAGTGATGATGTATTTATTCATATTCTTTGGTTGTTAGTTTTCTTCCGAAAGTAGGGTTCTCTTGTTGTCATAAGCCGGAATGACCTTCGCCAGGGAAGGCTTTCCGGTCTCCTTTCCATCGTGTACTCCTGATGGATCTGGTTCATAATCACGTCAAAGATATGAAATTACTCTGAAAACACAAACAACAGTACGTAATGATTCGCATCGGATGCTTCGGAGGTTCCGGAGCTTCGGCTGAACGTGTTTTGTGAAGTTACTTCAAGATGCGGACGGAGGCTGGGAAGATTTTGAAGGGCAGAAGAGCGAATATTCGGCGATTAATCGCTAATTTTGTGGGCGGCAGGAAAGCGGGGCCGGTTGTTTTAGAAGATTTTGTTGACGGTTACATTTTACTACGAATATGCCAAGTTATCTCCAGATAGAGAACATCTCCAAGTCATACGGGCCGAAAGTTCTGTTCGAGCACATCGGCTTCAACATCAACGAGGGCGACAAGATAGCTCTCATCGCACCGAACGGCACCGGCAAGACCAGTCTCCTGCGCATACTTGCCGGCAAGGACAGCTCCGACTCAGGCGGCAAGATCCTGTTCCTTAGGGACATCCGCATCGCGTTCCTTGAGCAGGAGTATGAGTATGACCCGGAGGCGACCGTCTGGGATCAGATCATCAAGGACAGCGAACCTTGGACTAGAGGTCTTGATCCTGAGCATCTTGCTGAATATGAGCAGCGTATCCGCCGGCTTCTGACCTCTTTCGGAATGAGTGAATATGACCGTAAGATGAAGGTGCTTTCGGGCGGGGAGATCAAACGGGCGGCCATCATCGTGATGCTTGCCAGCGAGGCGGACTTCTTCGTGATGGACGAGCCGACCAACCATCTGGACATCGACGGCATCGAGTTTCTGGAGAACTATCTGTCCCATGCGCGGTGTACGCTCCTGATGGTGACCCACGACCGCTATTTCCTTGATTCCGTGGCGAACACCGTAATGGAAATGGATCACGGCGCCGTCTACATCTACAAGGGCAACTATCAGAACTATCTGGAAAAGAGGCAGGAACGCATAGAGAACTACAACGCCGAGACAGACAAGATCAAGAATCTGCTCCGGCGGGAATTGGAATGGATGCACGCAAGTCCGTGCGCCAGGACGGGAAAGGCCAAGTACCGCAAGAACGCCTTTTACGAACTGAAGGACAGGGCGGAGCAGGTCTACCGGACAAGCAGCGTGAGCCTCGCCGAGATGGGTCCGGCGTCAAGGCTGGGGACAAAGATCATCAACTGCAAGGATGTGAGCTTCTTCTACGGCGGCGATTGCTATCTTGACCATTTCACCTACAATTTCCAGCGCTACGAGAAAGTCGGCATCGTCGGCAAGAACGGTGTCGGCAAGACCACGTTCATCAATCTTCTGATCGGGAATATGGATCCGTCGGATCCGGGGACGGTAACCGGTGAGATCCAGAGGGGAGAGTCGCTGAGGATCGGCTACTACCGCCAGAGCGGAATGCGGTTTGACGAGGATCAGACAGTCCTGGAGACCGTGAACGACACCCATCTACTGAGTCAGTTCCTGTTCCCGCACGACATGCTGAACAACAAGATCAGCAAACTCTCGGGAGGGGAGAAGCGCAGGCTCTATCTGCTGACCATCCTTATGATGCAGCCGAACCTGTTGATAATGGACGAGCCGACCAACGATCTGGACATCGTGACCATCAACATTCTTGAAGAGTATCTCAAGGAGTTCAAAGGCACATTGATACTGGTCTCGCACGACAGGCATTTCCTGGACAGGCTTGTAGATCATCTGTTCGTGTTCTGCGGCGACGGCGAGGTCAAGGACTTCATCGGAAGCTACAGCCAGTACCGTGAGTTCATGAAGGATCTTGAGGCCGGGAAGCGTAGCCGGGCAAGGGAGGAAGAGCGTGCGGCCAAGGCCGGAAACTCACAGGAAAGCGGATCCGGACAGACGCAGTCCCGTCCCGACGCTCCCCGTAAGCTGAGCTACAAGGAACAGCGTGAGCTTGAGCGGCTTGAGAAAGACATAGAGTCCCTCACCGCCGAGAAAGAGGATCTGGAGTCCAGGATGAACGGTGGCCTCACCGACCCCGCCGAACTCCAGAAAGTAACCACCCGCTTCGCCGAAGTGTCCTCGGAACTCGACGCAAAGGAAACCCGCTGGCTTGAGCTATCGGTCCAGTAAAGCTTCCCCAGTAAAACTTCCTCAGTAAAGCTTCGAGGAAGGTTCGGAGTGTGACGAAGCGCAAAACCGGTTCCGGAAAAGATAAAGGATGGCCGCAAAGCCATCCTTATTCCTTTTACCTCAGAGGAATGTCCCGCTAGAACATCCCGATCAGTTCCTTGTTCGTGTAGGCGTCGGCACCGTAGCAGGTTTTCAGGTAGGCGAGGCCGTTCAGGAAGTCCTCTTCCGTGAAGGAGTTCGTGGCCTCTTTTGCCACAACCACGTCGTAGCCAAGGCAGTAGGCATCGGCGGAAGTGTGACGCACGCACATGTGGGTGTGGAGTCCCGTCATCACCACGGTCTTGACTCCAAGCTCTGTCAGAAGGATGTCAAGGTCTGTCTGGAAGAATCCGCTGTATCTGCGTTTCGGAACCACGTAGTCTTTGTCGGACACCTTCAGTTCAGGGATGACCTGGGCTCCGGGAGTGCCGGCGATCGCATGGTCGCCCCAGAGTTTAAGCTCCCTGTCGATGCCCTTGATGTGGGTGTCATTGCAGAAAATCACCGGAACACCGGCCGCTCTCGCGGCATCAAGAAGTTCGGCTGTGGCAGGCACGATCGCCTTGCCACGGTCACACGTCAACGCACCTGTGACGAAGTCGTTAAGCATATCCACGACAAGGATAGCAGGTTTGTCTAATTTTGCCATATTCATTGTTGTTATTGAATGTTCAGCGGAACAGCCTGTCGATATCCTTCACGGCGTGAGGGAGGGCGAAGACCACCACGCGGTCGTAAGGCTCTATGCGTGTGGAGCCTATGGCGATGTAGGACTCGCTGCCTCTGATAAGGCCTCCGATCACCGCGTCCTTCGGGAACGAGATGTCCTTAAGCGTCCCCTTGGTGATGGCGCTTCCCGGGGCTACGGTATATTCAAGAACCTCCGCGTCGGTGCCGCTCATGTATTTTACCAGGCGGGCCTTGCCGCTGAGGGTGAACTTGAAGAGCCTGCCGGCGGTGATGAGCTTCTTGTTGATCACGGAATCCACGCCCATCTCCTCGGCAAGGTGGATGTACTCGATGTTCTCCACCTCGGCGATGGTCCTGTCGATTCCGAATTTCTTCGCCACGACGCAGGCCAGGACATTGGCCTCATCGTTGCCGGTCAGGGCGAGGAAAGCGTCGTAGTCCTTGACGCCTTCCTCCAGAAGCAGGTCGGAGTTCCTGCCGTCCCCGATGACGACGACGACATTGTCCGGCAGCCTTTCCGAAAGAGCCATGCCCCTCTCCCTGTCCCTTTCCAGGATCTTGACGAAGCTGATCTTGGAACTGAGCTTGGCCGCCGTAAGCTCGGCGATGGCCGATCCGCCGAGAATCATCACCCTGTCGATCTCCACATTGCTCTTCCCCAGGAACTTCATCAGGAAGGAAATCCCTTCGCGGGTAGCGATGACGAAGACCAAGTCGTTGAATATGAACTTGGTGTCGTACTTCGGCATGATCGTCTTCCCGCCACGGGAAATGGCGATCACGCGGAATTGCAGCTCGTCGCTCGTGGCGATCGCCGCGAACTCGGCGATCTTCATGTCCAGAAGAGGGGAGTCCTCCTCCAGCTTGAACACCTCGACCTGAAGCTTTCCACGGGCGAAATCCATGGACTCCGTCGATGAGGAATGTTTCAGAAGGTCGAAGATCTCATCCGCCGCCAGCCTCTCGGGGTAGAAGAGCAGCTCGATACCCATCTGCTTGAACAGCAGCTTGTTCTCGGCGGAAAGGAAATCGTTGTCGTCAATTCTGGCGGTGACCTTCCTGGCTCCGAGATTCTTTGCCAGCAAGGCGCTCACGATGTTTACATCCTGTGGTACGAAAGGCACCACAGAGATGAACAGGTCGGCGTCCTGTACCCCGGCCTCCCTCATGGTGCGAAGGGAGGAAGGACTTCCCTCGACCGCCACCACATCGGCTATCGAGCTGATTTCGGCGAGTCTCTCCGGATCGTTGTCGATGACGGTTATGTCATTGGCCTCCAGGCTCAGCATCTTTGCCAGATGCGAGCCGACCTCACCGGCTCCTTGAATGACGATTTTCATGATCTTAAAATTTTTTCATGTCCGGTTTCAGACGAATTTCCTTAAATATTCAAAAATACCGTTCCCCTTGAGCATCGCAAGCGGCACGATCCACTCCGGGAACAGTGCGGGGACGGCGATGCCGCGATGCGTGGCGGCATATTCCTCGACCGCGCCTACATCCGGTCTGACCTCAAGCCGGCTGAATTCCCTGTGCGCCTCCCTGACCGCATCGAAGCAGGCTTTCTTCCCTGTCAGGAGGTAGACCAGCGCCGAACAGCCGTCAAGACATTTTCTTAGGAATATGGTGCCTCGGGCGCGCCTGCAGGCCTTCGCGGCAGCCTTGTCCGGTGTCAGTTCCCTTATCTCCTGCAATGAATATGTCTTCGCGAGGTTGTTCTGGAGCATCAGGAGGTTGTTCCTGTAGTTTAGCTTCAGTTTCCACGGGGAGTCGTTCGGCAGGGTCCCGCCGCCGAGATGCCACACAACCGACTCCGGGACAATGAATATGCTCTTTCCCTCCAACTGGAGCCTCCAGCAGAGATCGATCTCCTCCATGT
>ERZ1026882.871-NODE-871-length-14140-cov-4.357614_pt1 | contig 14140 bp, 10 predicted proteins | sample MGYA00380171_ERZ1026882 | MGnify/ENA primary metagenome ERZ1026882 (study PRJEB33269, sample SAMEA4719807) | human gut metagenome | biome: human-associated habitat; feature: organic feature; material: feces | place: Cameroon | collected 2013-10 ...
CAGCTACCATTATATAGTGAACCCCACCGCCACCGCACCGGAAATCACCGGCAACTATGCCGACGGCTCAAAGGTGTTCACTTTCACCCCCTCCGCCGCGACCGGCAGCTACAAGACCTACAAGATAGACGGCGGTAGCACCGCGACCGTAGAACAAACATACACCCTGCAAATAGGCGACTACTTCTGCTCTTCCGACAATGCCTCGGGCTGGTACATTATTCCCAAGGAATTCGCTCCGACAGAGAACGATAACTGTATCGGCATCGTGCTGAAAGCAGGGCGCGACGATTCAGGCAATTGGGCTGACAACGGCAACTATACATTGAAAGGCAGTACTATCTCGATGTCAAAAGTCCACGGCTATGTGCTTGCTCTCCGTGATGCCAATGGCGGCAACTCATGCCCATGGGGAAGTTATGGAACCGAGGTCGGTTGCGACATGAATGAGACTACCGGTTTCAATGGCTACAGCAGTACGCAGACCATCGTAGCATTCAATAATGCCCAAGGCGGGACTCTTCAAGATGCGTTCCCTGCCGCCTATCATGCCACGACAGGATACGAAGCACAATATCAGGCACCTGCCAATACCAGCGGTTGGTTTCTTCCTTCCGGCGGACAATGCTGGTATTGGTTTAATAACAGGGATGTCATGCTGAGGAGTGTCCAAAACGCCGGAGGTGATGGATGGAAAAACTGGTATTGGTCGAGTTCGGAGTACTACGACCGCAATCCTGCGATCTACGTTTGCCTCCTGAACATGCTCAGCGGCGTCAAGAGCCACAGCAGAAAGAACCTCGACTATGCAGCGCGCGCGTGCTTGGCTTTCTGATCTATTTAATCTATTTATCTATTGCGGCGAAGCCGCTTTTTACCAAATGATAATATCCCGCGAATCTGGTCAAAAAATAAGGAATAAATATATGGATATACTTTTGGCCGGAATCAGGGTGGTTACGGCAGTCGGACGCAGAAATTGAAGGGATTGACAGCTGCTTCGCTCAGAGTGAAAACATTAAACGACAATCCCTATTGTACTATGGAAACCTGAAAAATAATTTGCCGAAACCGATGGAAAAGATTACCTTTGCGCCCGCATTACTTCAGGGCAGGGTGAGAATCCCGATCGGCGGTGACAGTCCGCGAGCCGAAAGGCAGGAGCCGTTGGAACTACGGCACCGACAGTGTTCCCGGAGGCGGTGGCTTTATTTTACGGACATTGATGCGAGGTCTGTGGGATTGGCTCCACTTGGGTAAGTCTGGATGGAAGAAGATGACGGCCGGATTTGTGCATTCGTATGCGCAGAGACGGCGTTTGAAGCCTTGAATTGTATGCCTTGAGTAACAATTTAAGGTTTTTTTATGAAGAAAAACTTCGCACTCTTGGGCATCACAATTCTTCTGGCGGCACAGAATGTGTTTGCCGTTGATGTCCACAATTTTGCCGGGAACGGCTTAGAAACACTCTCCGACACATTGAGTCTTCGGGAATCCACCGTCAGGGCACATTTCGTCAATCAAAACCGCAGCGCATTGCGACTTGCAACGGTGAGTGAAACAGAGCTTCGTGAAAGGGGAGCGTCGCGGACCTATCCCGAAATGTTGCGTGGGCTTCCGAGCCTTTACGCTACCTCTGAATCAGGCAGTTACGGCGATGCTAAACTCAATATAAGGGGCTTCGGGCAGGAGAATATTTCCGTTCTTCTCAATGGAATCCCCATCAGCGGACTCGTGAGCGGAGGGATGTATTGGAACAATTGGATGGGGCTTGCGGATGCCACCTGGGCCGTCCAGGTGCAGAAAGGCGTGGGCGCGTCGATGCTTTCGGACGGCTCTGTCGGAGGCTCGGTGAACATAATCACAGAATCGCCTTCGGATGAGTTTTCTGTTGAAGTCGGCTCTTATGCAGCGGTTTACGGAAACGATATTCCGTCACAAGACAGATACGGCTCTGCGAAATCCCGCCCCTCCATCGGCGCCGGACCATTCAAAGGCTATTTCAAAATTTCCAGTGGCAGTCTCCCTCACGGTTGGTCTCTTAATCTGCTGACATCTTATGTCGGAGGTCCCGGCCCCGTCGAATCTACATCCGTCAGCTCTTACGCATATATGTTCAATCTTGCAAAATCCTTCGGGTCACAGCACCGTCTGATCTTCACTTCTCTCGGCTCTCCCGAACGTCACGAACAACGATCCTCCCGGCTCAGTGCGGCGGAAATTGAGAAATATGGACGCGGATACAGCAAGAACTGGGGGTATAGAGACGGTAAGCCATTCAATCTCAGCAAGAACAATTATTTCAAGCCCTATTTTACTCTCCAGCACATTTGGAATGCAGAGCGCCTGTCGATGAAAAACTCCGTCTATTTTGCAATCGGAGGCGGCGGGGGAAGATGGTCGGAAACCAAGGGGAAGGGCATTTCTTCCTTCGTGACTGCTGACGGACATATTGATTGGGATGCGGCAATCGCTGCAAATCGTAATGCCGACGGCTCTGCGAACAGTATTCTAAGCGAATATATGGCGGGGCACACACAGGCAGGGGCGATTGCAAGTGCGGGATATATCCTCGGGCGCGGCTGGAAAATCGGTGCAGGGGTGAACGCACAACTCTATCGCACTTGGGAAAGGGAGCGCATCACCGACCTTTTGGGCGCGGACTGGTGGTTTGAGGATTATGAGCACAAATCGCTTGCGGGCCTTTCCGGAAGAGATGCAATCAAAAAAGTGGGGGATTATGTGCGGACTGAGAACGGGAAAAGGATTTGGCACGGAACAGTCTATGCTACAGTTTCTTACGAATCTTCAAGGTGGAATGTCGATTTGGGGGCTTCCGTTTTCGGCAGTTCAAATCAGCGTTGGGACAAATACAACTATGTCGGTGATGCGGTGGACAGCGACATTGCACGGGGAGTGGGAGCGAGCCTGAAAGGGGGAGTGCTTTTCAGGGCAGGTCGCGGACACAGTCTCTATCTCAATGGCGGTTGGTACAGCCGGCTGCCATACAGCAATGTCTGGTTCGCATCGGGTAACAATGAAATTACCCGAGGAGTGAAAAATGAACGGAACCTTCTTGGGGAAATGGGCTGGAGATTCGTTTGGGGAAGCGGAAATATGGAACTGGGGACTTATGCTGCGCTCTGGAAAAACCGAAGCTTGATGTCGGGGAAATATCGTCAGTTGGATGCGGATGAATCGCGATATATGGTCACAGGTCTTGATGCCCTTCACTGCGGAATTGAGGCAAGCCTTTTTCAAAGAGTGGGGAAGTGGTTGGAATTCAATGCTTTCGCTTCTTTGGGGGATTGGCGTTGGAAGAATGATGTGCGGGCTGTCATCTACGATGACTATTCCGGAGTGGAAGTGGGCCGTGTGGATGTCTATTGCGACGGTCTCCCGGTGGCAGATGCGCCTCAGACACAATTGGGGGCTTCGCTCAAGTTCGTTTTTCCTTTGGGCTTCACATTGGGCGGCAACTGGCAGTTTAACGACCGGATGTATGCCGATTTCGACCCGCTCACAAGGACCGATGCGAATGATCGTCAGAGATCCTACCGCATTCCAGGCTATCATCTGCTCGGCGCCGACATCTCGTGGGGACAAGACTTCCGTTTGCCGGGAGCAGCACGCAGCCGTTCCTTAGATGTGTTGGAGGGAAATTCGGAGCATAGTGTACGCCACTTGAGCCTAAGGCTTTTTCTTCGCGCAGACAACCTCTTGAACACAAGCTATATAGAGCGTGGCAAAGACGGTTCGAACCACGACCTTGAGACATTCCGGGGCTATTGGGGCTTCGGGCGGATGTTCTCTTTCGGGCTGAGGATAAAATATTGAGGCCAAATTCAATACAAAGAGGCTGATCTTCTACTTGTGCCTGATCATATTGCGCATCATATTCATTTTTCCGCCGGCACCCATCGCCATCTTCATCATCTTGCGTGTGCCCTCGAACTGTTTGAGAAGCTTGTTCACCTCCTGGATTGAGGTGCCGCTGCCATCTGCGATGCGTTTTTTACGGCTGCCGTTGAAGCACTCGGGATGCTCGCGCTCATAAGGTGTCATCGAAAGAATGATGGCCTCGGTAGCTTTGAATGCGGTTTTGTTGTCAATATCCACATCTTTCAGAGCCTTGTCCATACCCGGGAGCATACCTGCAAGGTCCTTGATGTTACCCATCTTCTTAATCTGTTGAATCTGGTTGTAGAAATCCTGGAGGGTGAACTGGTCCTTGGCAAGTTTCTTCTTCAGCTCGCGTGCCTGTTTCTCGTCAAACTGCTCCTGGGCCTTCTCTACGAGGGAGACCACGTCACCCATTCCGAGAATACGGTCTGCGATACGCTCAGGGTGGAACTGGTCGATAGCCTCCATCTTCTCGCCCGTGCTGACAAATTTGATTGGTTTGCCGACCACAGTGCGGATTGAAAGCGCTGCACCACCTCTTGTATCACCGTCGAGTTTGGTGAGAACCACTCCGTCAAAATCGAGCCTGTCGTTGAATGCCTTGGCTGTTGCAACCGCGTCCTGTCCTGTCATCGAATCGACAACGAAGAGAGTTTCCGAAGGCTTGATGGCATCGTGCAGTGCAGAAATTTCGTTCATCAGTTCCTCATCGACCGAAAGTCGTCCGGCTGTATCGACGATTACGACAGAATAGCCTTCGCTCTTAGCTTTCGCTATTGCATTTTTTGCAATGGCAATCGGGTCCTGCACTCCGTCCTCCGAATAAACCGGCACTCCGACCTGTTCTCCGAGAACTTTCAACTGATTGATTGCTGCAGGACGGAAGGTGTCGCAGGCGGCGAGCATAACTTTCATTCCTCGCTTGCTCTTGATGTTCAGCGCCAATTTGCCGCAGAAAGTTGTCTTACCGGAACCGTTCAGACCAGCAACAAGCACCACTGCAGGGGCACCCTTGAGGTTGATGTCGCTGCTTTCGCTTCCCATCAACAGTGCGAGTTCGTCGTGGACAATCTTCACAATCATCTGCTGTGGCTTCACTGCCGTGAGCACATTATGGCCTATAGCCTTGGCTTTCACATTGTCACAGAACTCTTTGGCTGTCTTGTAGCTTACGTCGGCGTCGAGCAGTGCGCGTCTGATTTCCTTAAGCGCCTCAGCAATGTTGATTTCGGTGATTTTACCTTCTCCCTTGAGGATTTTAAACGACCTCTCAAGTTTGTCTGACAAATTTTCGAACATATCTTTTTATTTTTTTTCTTTATGCATCCATTCATCGGCAATTTGGCTCAAAATGTGCCATAAGCCATGAAGAATTGCAAAATTAGCGAAATTTTCCGTAATTTTGCACGGATATGCCCAAACGGGTCGGATTTGCACGAATATATGGATATACAGACTTCCTTTTTCTTTACGGCGGTCGTTGCGATAACCCTCGCTCTGCTGCTGTTTTTCATAAAGGTACCTTCGTCGCCGTATGCGCGTCGTCTTGGACACACGAAAAACGCAATAGCTGGCAGCTTCGCGCTTGCCGGTCTCATATTCATCTATACGATGACCCGCATTGATTACGAATGGAACGACTTCTACCCGGCGATGATGATGTTTGTCGTGACCGCACTTTCGTCGGTGATTCTCTCTTTTTCGCTGTTGAACCTTATGGACCCCAACCCTTCCGGCGGCGACCGCTATTGGCTGAATCTGATGATTGTGGCGATTTGGTCTATGGGACTGGTCTATTATTATGACTATCCGGTGAAATGGGTGCGTATCGCAGTGTATACCAGCAGTATAGTGCTTTTTGTCGCCCAATGTATATCTCACATCATCGCCTTTAACAATAGTTACAAACGGGCCCTTCGCAATCTTGAAATCTACTACGATGAGGACGAGGAACACAAAATAAAATGGATAAGGTTTTGCTACATCATTATGATGTTGACGCAGATGTTTGTTCTTGTCTATCTGCTTCTTCCGCGCACGCTGATGAAGGTATATGTCCTTTTCTATGCGCTGTTTATGCTCTATTTCTCCACCAACTTCATCTCTTTCCTCGGTTCACACAAACTTCTGCTCGACGCATTCGCCTACAAGGCACTTTCGGGCGAGGGACGGGCAACGGTTCGTAAACGCAAAACTCGTGGTCGCGGCAAAAACAATTCGGCATTGGAGGGAAGTGATTTGATTTATACGGACAAGGATCTGAAAGCTTTGGATGTGGCTATCGCCCAGTGGGTTGAGGCCGGTAAATATAGGGAGTCCGACAAGACCAGAGACGAGATTGCAGCTGAACTCAAGACCAGCAAGGAACTTCTCCAGACCTATTTTTCAGACAAAGGACAGGATTTCAGAACTTGGAGGACAAATTTGCGAATCAACGATGCAAAGGCAATGCTTCTTGCCAACAAAAGCATATCAATCAATGCGATAGGCGAGCGTTGCGGTTTCAGTGACCGTTCAAATTTCCATCGCCAGTTCCAGAAAATCGTCGGCTGTTCACCCAAGCAGTGGCGCGACTCCGGCGGCAAGTTCGCAGCTAAAGAAGATACTGTTGAACGCTGAGTGCAGAAGTTTGTGGAGCGTAACGAAGCAATACGCAAACTTCTGCGTTCAGCGTTGGATGTGTTGGGACTGGCGAAATGCCTTTTCTCTGCGAAGGAACTCGTCTTTTTCGGACTCCGGTAGCGCCCAATCAATAAATCTTTCGAAAATATAGTTTACTGCCTGCTCTGAAGGATGTATCATATCCTCGGCATAGAAGCGGTAGTCCCTGAGTTCATCGAGCATAATCTCATAGGCGGGGAAATAGTCGCAACGAGGTTTTTCACAATCTTGTAGGACTTTTGCGGAGCCGGTTTGTCCAGCTGTCGGCTGTTCGGAGACCTGTTTCCCTGATGTCGGCGTTGAGGCTGTCGGCTGTCCGGAGACCGCCTTCAATGCCTCGTCCAGGCCTATCAGAAGGCTCGCTTTGCTGAGCTGATTGCCGTGTGCCCCGTCCTTGAAATGCCGGATTGGACTCACGGTGAAAATGAAGTCTTTGTCTGGATGCTCCTCCACCATCCTGCGCACGATTTCCGCAGTGGTTTCCGCCTGGATAAACTCCCTTATGAACTCCCTGGCATCTCTTTTAAGGCAATTTGAAACGACGAATCCCTCGTTACTCCCGGCTTCCCAACTCTCAACAATATCCCCGGCCCGCGGTGTCTCATCGTCCTTTGACAGAGAAACTTTCCCGCCGAATCCGATGTGTCTGAAGCACCAGCTTGTGCCGAAGGTCACTATGACCTTGTTGCAAGTTCGCCAAAACTCCGCCGCCCTGTCCAATGACTCGTTTGCATTTGCAAGGAACTCCTCGGGCGTCTCCCGTGCCATCAGGGTGTGGTGGTGGAACGATCCCCATTTCGTACTTCCGCTGCCAATCTGCACGCAGTCACTCTCCACAAAATGTTCCCCGCTGTCGAGTCTTGCGATGCTCCTCTCAATCGAAGAGGGGTTATAGAGAGTCCCGAAAGGATTCAGACAAAGTTCAAAACCTCTGTCCTTCAGCCTTTTACCGACATTGTCCGCAAAGCAGCTGCCCAAAACCATAATCCTGTCTCCATAAGAGATTTCCACCACGGCTTTCGGAAATTCAACTGGAGTCGTCAGTTTCATCATATCCTATATATCATTTTTATATTCATCGACATATCCCACAAAATTAGCAAAATCCGGCTAAAAAACGCTAAATTTGCGAAATCGTGGGGGAGAATGAATTTTTGTGACGGCGAATGGAAATAAACATAATGACGAATGGCAATATATATAATATGGTAAAGAAAATTCTTTCGATTTTGACTGTTCTGACCGCGTTTGCGCTTAATTCGTCCGCGCAGATTCGCTTCGCCTATGACCTTGATTTCGATTTTCGTTTCGACAATAGGGAGTATGACCGCAGCGGTTTTCAGAATTCGCAGACACTTTTCGGCGCCAGGCTCGCTCCGTCCTTGGGCTTCAAGGCAAGTTTGGACAATACGACGCATCAATTAATGGCAGGGGTGGACGCGCTCTCGCAGTTTGGAACTTCGGACAAGGAAATCCGCTGTAACTTAATGTTTTGGTATCAGTTGGGGATGAAATTTTCTCAGACTGATTTTAAACTCTCAGCAGGACTTCTTCCGCGCAGTTTCTCGAAAGGGGAGTGGTCGAATCTCTTCTTTTCAGATTGGCACAAGTTTTATGACAACCGCTTCGAAGGACTGATTCTCAGTTGGGAAAGGCCGAAATCCTATTTCGAACTCGGCTGTGACTGGATTGGAATGGCAAACGGACTGCGCAGGGAGGAATTTATGGTCTTTGCTTCCGGGAGAGTGACTCCGCTGAAATGGCTCAAAATAGGTTATGATGTCTATATGCTTCATTACGCCTGCTCCGATGTGGTTAAACAGGTGAATGACAACATCTTGGCTGAGCCTTATGTGCATTTTGACCTCGCTCCTTTTACGGGACTTCAAGAGCTTTCGCTGCGTGGAGGATGGATTCAGGCTCTGCAACGCGACCGGGCCAACATCGGTCACAGCATCGCTCCGTATGCGGGAGAACTCGTTGCCACGGTTCAGCATTGGGGAGCGGGTGTTCGCAATCGTTTTGTAATCGGACGCAATTTGCTGCCTTACCGCCATCACGTCGATGCAGCCGGGGTGCCTTATGACGGAAATTTCTATCTTGGGGACCCGTTCTATGAACTTGTGGATCCGAGATGGGATACTTGGAAAGATGTTGCGGATGGCAAGACTTCCCAGATTCAGAGAGGTCTCTACGACCGTTTGGAAATCTATTATGCTCCGAAAATCTGTGCCGGGGTTCATCTTCGTGCTTCGCTCTTTTTCCATTTTCACTCTCGTCAGTACTCCGGAACCAACCAGATGGTTTCGCTGCTTTTCAATCTTAACGAATTGATGGAGGCTATTCGAGCAAAGAAATGACTCAGGTATTCGCTTCTTTGCCAACGGATTCTGAGGCATCGAAAAACAATTTATTCGTAAATATTTAAACAATACTCGCTTAAAAACGTGTGGGATATATGAGAAAAATAACAATTCTTGCAGCACTGTTTTCCGCGCTGCTCGCCGTTTCCTGCGGTCCGAAAGACGGGATTTATGAATTTGACCTTTTCAGCACCAACGATGTGCACGGAACCTGGTTCGACTCCACTTACACGAGCTCCCGGGTGAGACCGTCGCTGATGGCCGTGGGCCGCTATGTGGACAGCGTCAGGGCAGTGAACGGAGCGGAATCTGTCATTCTTCTTGACGGGGGAGACTGCCTTCAGGGCGACAATGCCGCATATTATTTCAATTATGTGGACACCGTCACACCGCATCTCTATGCCCGTATGGTGGACTATATGAAATATGATGCCGTATGCGTCGGAAACCACGACATTGAGACGGGGCATCGTGTCTATGATCGCGTGCGTCGTCAGATGAAAACCCCTTGGTTGGCAGCGAATGCGGTGCGCGAAGACACTGGAAAGTCTTATTTTCAGGATTATGTGATACTCAGTCGCAAGGGGTTGAAAATCGCGGTGATAGGAGCGGAGAACGCCAATATCGCAGCCTGGCTTACACCCGAACTTTGGAGTGGAATGCGCTTTGAGCCTATTGTCTCTATGATGCAGGCAAAGGTTGACGAGGTGCGGGCGAAGCATAGTCCTGACATTGTCATTGTTGCCACTCACACGGCCACCGGCAAAGGCGATGGTTCCGTTCTTGAGGCCGAGGGACTTGACCTTTTCAAGACTCTCAAATGTGTGGATTTCCTGCTTTGCGCCCACGATCATAGGCCGTTTGTCACGGTGAATGTGGACAGCACCTTCGGATTCATCAACTCTGGAAGCCACTGCCATAACATCGGCCACGGGCATATCGTAGTTGAAGTCAGAGACGGCAAGGTGGTCTCAAAGACAGTCTCCACGGACCTCATTCCAGTCAAGGCCGAGCCAGTGGACGAGAAGATGGAGGCCGAGTTCCACGAAGACTATCTGGCGGTCAAGGAGTTTACCTTGCAGAGGGTCGGAGAACTCAAGACAGAACTCCGCACCAGCGACGGCTATGTGGGGATGTCGGACTATCTCGCGCTAGTCCACCATCTCGGACTTTCTCAGCCAGGAGTTGACCTCTCGTTTGCCGCTCCGCTCACATTCAATGGTATAGTTAAGTCTGGGGCAATCATTTATAACGATCTCTTCACAATCTATCCTTACGAGAACCAGATGTTTGTCGTGAAAATGTCCGGGCGCGAAATCAAGGACTATCTCGAGGTCTCATACGCTCAGTGGATTAACACTCTCACTCCGGCGCAGCTCTCAAGACCCATATCGGACGCTTCACCGGCATTGCTGAAGATTGTAAACCAACCCGATCCTCGCACATCAAGGCAAAGTTGGTCATTCCAAAACCGTTCTTACAATTTCGACTCCGCTGCCGGAATCAACTACACTGTTGATGTGACGAAGCCTTCAGGTGAGCGCATAAGCATTTCCTCTATGGCAGACGGGGCGGTGTTTGACTTTGCACGCGAGTATAACGTGGCGATGACTTCCTACCGTGCCTGCGGTGGAGGAGGGCTTCTCCACGCAATCGGTATAGACACGTCAGACATTGACTCACGCATCGTTGCCCGCCTTCCGGAGTACCGCAACATCCTCTACTCCTATCTGCAGTCCCATCCCGTTCTTACTTCCGAGGAACTTGGTGACACTTCAGTAACTGGCACATGGAAATTTGTTCCAGAGAAACAAGTCGGCCCGTTCCTACGCAATGACATGTGCCGCCTTTTCGGCGAGTGATGCACTTTTTAGAAACCTTCAAAAAATAACCTGCATCATCTTTTTCATCCCTATGGTAGATGAGATAGGCTGCGACACCTGACGCCATTGCAATCAGCAGCATCCAGTCTTTCAGGATTTGTTTCAAGTTCACGTTCGTATTTGCCAGTAAAACCAGACACCTCTTATACAAAAAGAGTCCGGTCTTGCCCCAGACTCTTCTGCATTCTATAATGTTTCAATCAGCTTTGTGAATATGGCTGTCATCCTGTCGGCCGCTGCGTCCGCCGCGACTATAATCGCGTTCTCGTCCGTGACATAGTCGTCAGGGTTGCTGTGTGCTTCGTCGGTAATCACTGAAATTCCGAAGACGGCAAGTCCGCAGTGACGTGCCGCGATGACTTCCGGAGTCGTGGACATTCCCACGGCATCGGCGCCTATGTTCCTAAAGAAATTATACTCTGCCGGTGTCTCGTAAGTCGGGCCGGTGCATGCAAGGTAGACACCTTTTTTCACGTCAATTCCCTCGGATGCCGCGATTGCCTCCGCCTTGCGGATTAGCACGGGATCGTATGGCCTTGTCATGTCCGGAAAACGCGGACCGAAGTCGTCGAAGTTCGCTCCAATGAGCGGATTCGGAAGAAGGTTGATATGGTCACGGATGATCATCAGGTCGCCGATGCGGTAGTCGAAGTTGACTCCTCCGGCCGCATTCGATACGAGCAGTGTGCTGATGCCGAGCACTTTCATTATGCGTATCGGCAACACTACCTCCTGCATCGGATAGCCCTCGTAGCAATGGTAGCGTCCCTGCATGGCGATGACCGTCTTGCCTCCGAGTTTTCCGACGATGAAGTTCCCCTTGTGGCCTAGCGCCGTAGCTGCGGGCATTCCGGGAATGTCCTTGTAGGAAACGATAACCGCATTCTCAATCTTGTCAGCCAATTTTCCCAGTCCGCTTCCCAGTACTATTCCAACCTCCGGGCGCAACTCTCCAATCCGTTCCTTCAGCACGCCCGCCGCAAGAACAATTTCTTCATATCTCTTATCCATAATAAAAATATATCTTTTAACCTTCCTCCACACGAAGCAATCCGCTTTTTAGGCGCCCCGTCTTTTAGGCACCCCGTCACAGGGATAAAATTAGTCTTTCAAACAAAAGACTCATTCTCTCCGCAGCAGCGTCAGCAGCGCGGACAACATCGTCTCCGTCATTTACATAATCCTCCGCGTAGTCATCATGTGCCTCATTGGTAATCACCGACATCCCGAATACAGGAATTGAGCTGTGCCTTGCCACAATCACCTCCGGAATCGTCGACATCCCCACTGCGTCGCCTCCGATGAGCCTGAAATATTTGTATTCCGCCGGCGTTTCGTAGGACGGACCCGTGCCTCCGACATAAACGCCTTTCTTGAGGTCTATGTGCAGTTCCGCCGCGATAATCTCCGCTTTCTTGATAAGCTCAAGGTCGTAGGGCCTCGTCATGTCCGGAAATCTCGGACCGAAATCGTCGAGATTCTTCCCGATGAGCGGATTTGGAAGGAGGTTAATGTGGTCGCGGATGATCATGAGGTCACCGACCTTGAACCCGTAGTTCACTCCTCCAGCCGCATTGGAAACGAAAAGATATTGTATTCCAAGCACTTTCATTACGCGGATAGGGAGAGTGACAAGTTCCATAGGGTAGCCTTCATAGTAGTGGAAACGCCCCTGCATGGCAACGACGAACTTTCCTCCGAGTTCTCCCGCAATGAAATTTCCCTTGTGACCGATTGCCGTAGACACTGGAAATCCCGGAATTTCCCTGTAAGGGATTACGATAGGGTTCTCAATCTTGTCGGCAAGCTTTCCAAGTCCGCTGCCAAGCACTATTCCCACAACCGGTCTTCGCCCGCCGAGCTTTACGCTGATGTACTCGGCAGCACCATTGATTCTTTCTATTCTTTCGTCCATAATGATAATCTGTTATTATGTGGTTAGTATTTCACCCCGGAACTCTCCGGCGTGCCTATTTTCTTAGTCTTATCTGTGACAGCACTTTTCCTGCACCCTCGAGAATTTCCCGCTCACCTTCAACTTTCCTGTTTTTCATCACGAAGCGTCCGTTGCAGATGAGTGAGTCAATGCAGTCGCTGTGTGCCGAATAGACGTAGTTTGCAAGGAACGTGCCCGGAGAAAGGAAGTTGTAGTTGTCCGTGTCGACAATCTGGATGTCGGCGATCCGGCCTTCCTGCAATAGCCCGGTATTGAGTCCAAGCGCATTGGCCCCGTTTATGGTGGCCATCTCAACAATCTCGTTCAGAGGGCAGACTGTAGGGTCTCCTCTCCAGCCTTTCTGCATCATGGCGGAAGTCTTCATCGCTTCGAGGATGTCGAGATTGTTCGATGACGCACATCCGTCAGTGCCTATGCATACTTTGCATCCTGCCTCGATAAGTTCCTTGTATAGAAAATGATATCCTGAGCTGAGCTTGAGGTTTGAGTTGATGTTGTGTACGCAGGTGACATGATGCTTTCCCAGCAACTCCACGTCATTGTCGCTCAGCCAGAGGGTGTGCGCCGCGATGAGGTTGGGTCCGAGCACTCCGATTCTGTCAAGATACTCTACCGGAGTAAGCCCTCCGTGCGCCTCCTTGCTGTCTTCCACTTCTTTGCGCGTCTCGGAGAGGTGGATGTGCAGCGGCAAACCATGTGCCCTCGCGAATTCCGCAGCCCAGACCATCATCGGCTCGCTCACTGAATATGGAGCGTGGAACGCCATCGAAAATCTCAGATTTTTGTCGCCCCATTGCTTCGACGCCTCATACATCTTCCAGCAACGTATCTTCTCAATTTCGTTCTCGGCGTCCGTCATCTTGTTTATGACAACGTATGAAGAGACCGGACGTATCCCCATCTCTACGGCTGCCTTGTGCCCGATTAGCGGGAACCAATAGTGGTCGTTGAACGTCGTCGTCCCTGTCTTTATCATTTCGAGACAGGCTACCTTCGTGCCCCAATAGACGAATTCCTCGTCGAGGTTTGCCTCAATTTCCCAGACCTTGGCGAGCCAGTCGTGGAATGCCATATCCTCTCCGACTCCACGAAGCAGCGACATCGCGGCATGCGTGTGCATATTGATGAATCCGGGCATCGCGGCCTTTCCCGTGCAGTCCATGACTTCTTTCGCCTCCGTGCACTCTTCCGTTCCGGCGGCCGTTATCTTTGAGATGATGTCTCCGTCGATGCAGATGTCCGACAGGACGCCGTCGACGGCTATATTTTTCAGGACAATATCGTGCATATCGTATTCAAATTTGTCAAAGGTAGGAATTTTCTTTGAGATTTGCCATATTCTTCATATATTTGCAGAGTGGGTAATGCCTGTC
>ERZ1026882.872-NODE-872-length-14134-cov-90.315505_pt1 | contig 14134 bp, 16 predicted proteins | sample MGYA00380171_ERZ1026882 | MGnify/ENA primary metagenome ERZ1026882 (study PRJEB33269, sample SAMEA4719807) | human gut metagenome | biome: human-associated habitat; feature: organic feature; material: feces | place: Cameroon | collected 2013-10 ...
GCAAAGGTACGAAACTTTATCTATGCGTACAATACGGCTTTCACCGAATAGTTACAATACGGCATTCACCGAATAGTTACGTAATTTGTATAGCGATAAGTATTCAACAAGACCGTCTTTATCTGTTTTTTCTCTGTCGATGGATTCAAATATTCAAGACTATGTTTTTTTATGTCTTCAATGATGTTATAACAAAAAAGAAAGCCATCCTTTTTATCATCTTTCTCATTAGAACAGGCAAACCACAAGGCTGTGAGCAAATTCTTGCTAAAATCCACAAGGCATGTCGCTCCTCCATTATGTTGAATATCTGCTAGAATCTCCAAATCCGAATAGTCAGCATAATCAATCGGAAATTCTTTGCGTGCTCTTTGCGTCAAATCTATTAACGCAGAAACAAAATCATTTTTGCTAAATCCCTCGGAATATGACTCACTCATTCGTATAGCCAAGCCTGACCGAATAGTCCATTCACTTATGTCTTTGGTACCATTCTCAAAACTCTTATCATAGCGAGTTATACCTCGATAGATGTACTGAGGAAAAATATCATCATTTTTCCCATTCCTATCAGAAATAAGCCCACTTACATACTTTATTATCTCTTGAACAGCAGAATATCCATCCTCACTATCAAGAGTTATATACGTCGTTGTTATTGTTTTCATAGGTTAATCGTTCTTTTAAAATTCTTAGCTTGAATTAGAATCCAAAACATTGTCTGTTACATGAGTAGCAATAACCCCAAGAACAAGAAAACCAACATTCGCAAATAGAGATATAATGTGTTCTTTGCGATTCGTTTGTTAGTTTCTGTTGTTTGAGTTGACATCGTAAAATCAATTTATAGGCGGTAACTTTTTCGCTAATTTTTCAAAAATCCTTTTTAACATATATGCTTTGATATAATTCTGTATTTTTATGTTTGCAAATTTTATAGAGGCTCTTATATATACCATATTATACTTTAACAACGTACAAAGAAATGGACACACTAGCCCAACACATAATATAACCCCGATAGAAAGGGACTTGAGATAAAAAATATACATTTTATCCTGTAATGGCACAACTTCAAAGATCTTTGATATATAAATCTTTGAAAAGAGCATTATAAAAACAGATAAGAAAAACATGTAAAGAAAATGATAGACATAATGCATTGTTATTTTCGCATCAGTGTTTTTTACTTGTATAAACATATGAATAAGACCAAATATTATAAAAGGCACATAGCAAATTAGCAAAAAGCAAATTAGCATTAATGAAACATTTAACTTTGTAACATATGATGGAAAGGTGTATAACAACAAAAACGTTATTGTTAAATGAATAAAAAATTGTATTCTATTTTTTTGCAAAACAAATGTCTTCAATAATTTTACTAATATATTGTTTTTATAGCTTGAAGATGATGATTCTTCTATTATATTATCATCTTTAAACATAAAAATCAGCCATTTTACAATCCAATATATAGCAACAAATATTGAAAACAAACTTAAAATTGCCAAAAGTTCATTTTTGAATGGAATATACTGGCATCTAAGCAATTCATCAAAAACAAATACAATAATGCTAAAGGCAAATGCAAACATCGGTCCTTTTTGCTGCTCTTTTTTATTCTCTATGGCATCGGTAAAATTTATCACATTACTATCCCAATTCGTTAGTTTTGCCTGTAGTTCAAACTTTGCATTATCGACTTTAGAAAAAGCATTAGTACATTCGTCATATAATTCTTTATTATCTTTAGCTTTATCTGTTTTTGAATACAAGAAAATCAGCCTATAATCAGAGCCTTCTTTTACAGAGTCTAAATTTATAATCGGTTTTATCCTTTTCGTGTATTCTACAATCTGGGATTTTATATCTTTCAAGACCTCATACATAAAATTATTGGCATTTCGTCCAATACATAGAATGGTAAGTGTTGCCAATACACCGACAAACGTTTGGCTAGAACCAAGTAAATAAATACTATTCTCCATTGTATATTATTTATTTTTATTACTTTTCTCTTCCGATAAATTTAAAAACGAGGCATATATTTCTTCTGCATTCTTAAATAAACCTTCATTATAAAATTGGCATACATGAAAAGTTTCATCACCAAGCTTTTGAACAGTGAGAACCATTTTAAATTTGGGAACTAAAATGAAAAAGTTCAATCCTTCCACAATAGACAAATCATGACGCAAAACATTCTGCTGTATGACAGTATTGTCTTTTTCAAAGATGTCTTCTAATTGTCCAAACATAGATAAAGAATTTGTGCCTTTATATTGCTTATAGACAATCTGAAGATGATTTTTAGGATTTGATGCGTAACGTTGAAAAGATTCCCAAAAATCTTCCATAACATGTTGGCGCTTTTCACTTGTTTTAAAATCACCGCAGTTTATTGTCTTATTGTAAATATCCGATAAATAATCAAAATCTTCAACAAAGACTTTTATGTCATTGACATTCTCAAAAAGAAATTTTAAATATATAAAATTCTCAATTGAGTCATTTAATATAAAGTTTCTTAATTTTGTTTCTTTTGACGCCTCTTCTAAAACAGAATAAAAAGTGTCATACTCTCCCAATCTAATTACATTACTATATTTTTTATTCATATACGATTTAAATTTACACTTTTGATTTAGCTATTTTTAATATAAATACCACTAATGCCTCCGTCGTTAAGAGTTTTTTAAATCATAAGATATTTTTTGGAATCTATATAGGATTCCAAATTATCTAAAGATTGACTCAGAAAGCCATCTATACACTCATAATCCTCTTCGATTTGTGCAAATGTCAACATTGAACCAGCTGTAGCAAAAGACCATTCTCCATGAGCAAGTTTATTTCTATGACTCTTGGTTCTTTCCATTGCCCTCTTCACTATATTTTCATCAATACTCAAATTACCTCTACATCCAATAGTGCCTACAACTTTTTGAAAATAAGTATAATCAACATTTCCAGATACATCAAACCCTAATTTTTCCAATAGGACATTGTCTTTCTGGACTGTTTTTTTATACAGATCTCTACTTATTTCAAAAATTCGATTCTTAGAAGTCACATTTTTATATAATCCACTTATGTGAAGATTAATTAAACGAGATTCCAATTTATCCAATGGCACACCTTCATCATTAATAGTATCTTTTACAACAGAAATCAAAGAATTTAAAGTTGACTCAACTAAATTATACAAAATAAGATAGAAATTAGCTCTAAGAATCTTTTGGCACTCGCGATTTGGAAGATATGAAATCTCACGTCCTTGATAGGATTCACTTTTTAAGCATTTTCGCTTATTCGTTGCTATAGAATCCATAAATTCCAAAAATTCTAGATACTCCTGAACCTCTTTACTGTGTTCGCGGAATTCTGTTATAAACGTCTTCATTTTTCAAGAAAATTCTTCTTTGCATAATCAATACGTTCTTTCAACTTCTGAGGTGTATGAGTTCTATACTTGCTCGATAAAATAGTAAAGAAACCATTGGGATGTCTTTTGTCAATGACAGACCAAGATAAATCTTGTGGTTCCAGTTTTTTATTTTCACGAAGAGCAAATAATGCCCCCAAAGCTATGGCTTCAAAATATGGTCTTGACACACCAACTACACCTTTTGCTTTTGCAAAACCTTGTTCTGGGAAAGTTTTTTCCACAAAAGATACAACATTTAAGAAATCTTGCTTTTTCTTCTCCATATCCTCTGTATCATTAGCAGCATTCTTCAATTCAATATAATGATTGAGAAAATCTGCAACTCCATTGCGTCCGAGACTTATATTATTTGGAAGTTTAAATTTAGGGTAGGTTTCTGAAAAAGCACAGAATCTCAATACCATCTCTTCCTCTTCTCTTCTATTTTGTGCATATCCTGCAATTGGACACAATTTTCTGAACTTCTCATCCTTTGCAAGATGCATTACAAAATCAGTAAATGGACCTTTATAGATACCTCGTCTAGCTTCCATGGCCATCAAAGTAACTCCACTAGTGTTGATTCTATCAAACATTTCATTTCTGATTTCAGGTGTTGTTTGGTCATTCAAAACTATCATTCTCATAGAGATGTTTTTGAATTTACGTTGGCGAGCCGCTCCTAATTGTGAGAACTTTGTATTATTCAACTCTGTAAGTTTTTTTAAACCCGTCAGCACCAACTCATTATTCACATAAGCATTCAGCGTTCTAATTCTTTGCGAACCATCTACTATCTCTAAGCGACCATCATCTTGATTTTCTGCTACAAAAATCAAAGGTACAGGAAGTCCAAGAAAAAGACTTTCGATAAAACGAGACTGACGAGGATCGGTCCAAATGAATTCTCTTTGGTACTCAGGAACATATAATTCATTTTTATCCTCATCTACTCCTTTACTATATTTGTCAACATAGTATTCTATCGTGAACTCTCGAATATCATATTTGACGCTTCTTTGCTCACTTTCTATCTGTTCCTCTATATTCTCTAATTGCACATCTGCCAGTTTATCCATAGTCTGTATCTATTTAATCTAAAACTATTTCTCTTTGGTAAAATATATCTTGTAATAATTTCGACCTTTGTTCTCATCAAAACCACGCTCTATGAAATTGCCTGTCTTCATCAAACACAACTCCACAGTATCATCTAATTTAATTTTGCGCAACTTTCGAGAGACATTCAAGGCTGTTTTATCAACTTCAAAACGTGAACCCAAGTTTATATTCTCACGCTCTTCGTAGATTTTTCTGTAATCCTCAAACATATTCAGAACTTTCTTGTCTTGAAATACTTCAGATTGCAATTCAGAAATATCCAATTTTTCGGATTTTGAGATTAAAGTTGTAAAGTTGTTTACAATATTGACTTGTTCCGACTTTGACACAAAAGATTCCTTTGTCAGCTTATCCTTTACAAAGCTTTCGATTAAGCCGATAAGAGCCTTAGACTGGTTGTATGGAGTTGACTTTGTTTCCATTCCAAGAAAGTTTTGTCGCCAGAATTTAGAATCTTTTGATTTATCAATAATGAAGCCCACTGGCATGTCTTCTGTAAACACTATCAAACAAGCCTTGTCTATTTTCTGTGAAGTATAACCTGATTTTACCGCAACATCCATGTTTCCATAAGAATCAATGGAAGTTTCAATAAATTCATTCTTGGTCTCGATTTTGAATATCCCAACTGCATCACAATATTTATCGCCATCTAGCACATCTTCTATTTTTACAATAAAGATGTCACCATCCTTTATAGTCGGTAATGTAGAAACACTATCTAAATACTTAAATATAGATATGGAGTTTTCCACAAAATCGCCTTCTTGAAAAATATCTACAACAGTATTATATACTATATTGTATTTTAAATCTATTGAATGAACAAATGAATACTGAACCTTTTCACGAGAAAAAGGCTTGATAAAGAAGTCTTTCAAAAAAGACTGTTCCAACTTATTCATGTCCATATCCTTATGATTTATCAAACTTTTCTGCTTGTCCAAGCTGAATCTATGACAAATCATCTTATCTATATATGCTTCTTTAAAATCCATATTATATTTTTTTCTTTGAAATTAATACTTGCAAAAGGCTTGTTATCATATAGACCGTGTAAAAAAACACATTGACTATCAGATATATAACCAACAACCTATACAGAAATACATAAACTATATGACCTCCTAGCAAAATTGTTTTTATGCTCAAACTAGACAATTGCATTATAACGCAACTATCAAATATATCTAATGCGTAAAAGTCTTTCCAAAAAATGAAAGGAATCAGCAAAATCAAAGTTAATGTTGCAAAAAGAATATTGAAGCCTATTGAATAAAAGAAACGAACAATATAATTATGTTCTTGTTTTATTCTTAGAATATCTTTAGCCGATGGTCTTTTATCAGCTGGCATTCTATCTATTTCTTCGTGCGAAGGAACATTAGTTACATCCAACTTGTCATAAATCATAGTCAATGCTGTCACAAAGAATCCAATGAATATAGCAAAAATATCCTTTATGTAGTCTATAAATTCACCATCTATTCCCTTAGGCAACAAGATTACACACACCAAAGATATAACCACAAAGAAAATGTGATATAACCATATTGATTTTTGAGAATATGGTTCATTATTCACGTTCTTCGTTATGGCTTGATATCCTTTTCTGACAAATATCGCCATTGCTTTGAACCATTCAGTCAACATACTTATCTGGTCTTAACTCCTTTAATACTTGGCTATCAAACAAATCCTTGCAATATATATCCAATGCTACAAGATTAACTGTACCGTCACTATTGAGTGTTACTTTATCTTTTAGATAAACAACTGGTGTTAATGCAGCATCTCTCATATCCCATTCAAAAGTCTTACTCGATTTCGTATTTCTATTTATAGTATTAACTGTACATCTGTCAAATTCACCCAAACCCTTTTTATATGTTTCCACTCCAAAAGCACGTTCCATAAGATAATTTCGAATGTTTCCCATTCTACGTAAGCTTTTATCTCCTTCCCCTTTTGGAGTTATACTAATCTTAACGTCATAATCACTCATAACATCTTTTATTGGATTATCCTCCTCTATTTGAGAATCAACAAATGTCGTCTGAAATGACATACTCTTCAAAACGGCTCCTTTTCGATATTCATCTTGAAAACATTTGGGAGCAAATATTTGCATTGTTGGCTTCTGGTAATCACCAAGGGTAAATAATTGCGCGACATATTTTCTAGCAAAATTTGAAATCGATTCCTCGGCACTATCTGTATGTAGCATCACAAAACCTTCGTTGTGGTCCAGAGGAAGATATACAAATACATAATAATACTGCAATACAGGTTGATTTGCATTCAAATTGTTTGCATTATCTTTATGACCTAACTCTGTCAAAATACGCTCTTTTCCGTATGTGCCTCCATTAACAACTCCCGCAATTATATTTTTAGCACAATTTGGTTGTGGACGCTCATCCCAATGTTTATTAATGATTCGCTTTCCCTTATTGCTTATGAGAGTCATAACTTTCTTGATAGAATCACTTTTGGCAAAATCATTATTTAGCTCATTCATGAAATATCCATACAACTTATTGAAGATAGTAAAGTCTGAGTCTTGCTTTTTGCATTTTCCTGATTCTAACATAAAATCTCTAAATGTCTTGTATTCACTAGATTTATGCTTCAATTTAAATCGGAAAAAATCTAATTTTGGATTTGCCATAATAATATTGTTTAAATTATTAATTAATAGGCGTACCTGCATAGTTCCGTGGATGAGGTTATCCAAAGATGCAGCATAGCCTATACATAAAGAATTTTACATCAAGTACTCCATGCAGTTGCGCCCTGAAGTTTTTGACTTTAGAGTTAAATGAGTAAACCACCAATACAGCGTCCCCACTATTTATCAGCGGGTTAGCCATACCAGTATTTTTGAATAAAGTTTTGATTTTCTAAAATTTAACAATCAAGCGACGGCTTGGGATGTCTTCGTTACCTCAGCATCCGTACCATCTTCAAAATGGCGAACATAGTCACATGGTAGGAACGAGGCATCAACCTCCTCGCCACAAAGAATGCGGGTAAGGATTATTTTCGTTTGAACTGACGTTGACATTATCAATATCAAATCATCCTACGACCTTTGCGGTTCTGGGTGTAACCTTGCGTCACCTTTTCAAAATATTCTTTGCTTTCCATTTTATGTGAATTTTAAAACAGTTACAAAAATAGTATTTTTCATTCAAGCATCTTACGGTGTATTGGTGGTTTACAATTAGAATATTTAAATTAACGATGCAAAGGTACGAAACTTTATTTAGGCGCACAATACGGCTTTCACCGATTCACTTACCTTAGTGCTATGTATGTCCCACCTGTCCCTCCCCAGCGGGAGGGTCCTTACCCTATACCCAAGCCCTAAATCCCTACCATAGGGATTAGGGATGTAACCGCCCTCTGGTGCTCAGAACCGCTACGCTTTAAGGTTGGCGGACCATCAAAGGTCTACGCCAGATATATGACAGAAAGATTCGTTTTCTCTATGTCGTTGACGGCATTATAGCATACCATCACTACAGAAATCTTTGGTTGTATCATTGTTTATACTTATTTTTATTTTCTTGCCATAATCTTCCTAATTGTAAAGCCATTTGCGCAACATTTACTTTAGGCTTATCTATCTTAGGTAATTCGACATTGTGATTATCTCCAACTATATCTTCAAGTATCTGAGATTTTGTCAGAATTACGATGTGAGAGAAATCGACATTTTGCCTTTGAAAAAAACGTTGAACTTCTATACGATTTTGCTCGGACTCAACAATAACATACTTCAAATCAGTGTACTCAAATGGAACACCATGAGTTCCTAATACGGAACTACCATTGTTCTTGTTTTTATATTTTTCGTAATTGATATCATCTAGGAAATATGGATAATCACCAATTCCTTCAATAGTAGGTACCAAACGGATTTCCTTTTCGTCATAAAAACGATAATTCTCATAACGCTTTTTCAAAAGTGGTCCCTCAACAAACTTCATATACGAGAATGGATAAATCGCTTTTTCTATCAGGTCAACATTACCGCTATCGAATGCCTTCCCTAAATTATCGATTTGGTTTGTAAAGAACTCAGAATCTCTCAGACAATAGCACACAGGATTAAAGCCTTTCTCTACACCCCATTTGCGTGAAAAGCCAAGAGCATAATTACCATATGCCCATTTCCCTGCACCGAACTCAGACAAAGGCAAATCACAAAGACTTACCATTGGAAAGGCTATACCCTTCAAATGCTCGGATGCTAAAATATCTTCAAGACAATAAGAAAAATAAAGCTTCTTTGTTTTTAATATATTCATCAGACCTGGCTTTTTTGTCTGATGCCACAAAACATTTGAACTTAATCCCATAACAATTTCTATTCAAGTGTATATCACCAATACAGCGTCCCCACTATATTACAAGTAGTTACACCTATCAGTTTTTTGAAAAATGTTATTTTGTTCCTCATTGCAGTATCGCTCTGCACTTGTCGCCACTCGAATGAGGAGTTAATTCTTTCCTAATGTCACACGGATTTAAGTAGTTCTTTTTGTAACAGCACTACTGTGCTGTATAGTTTAACTACTCCTATTTTAAAACCACACTATCTTGCAATAAATCACAAAGGAATCGTAATGTCTTTAATGTATAAGGACGAATCGTCAAGTCATCACAGATTACCTTCTTATCCTTACCCAAGAAAAACATACCACAATGATCATTAAAACCTGGTTTAACAGGATATATTCTTAATCTATCATGCAAGTTTGCTAAATACTTTGGAGTAAAAAGTGCATATCCTACATAATGACTTTCTGTCTTTTTAAAAACATACTTACCTTTTTTATTCAAATGCTTCTGGTCTATAAAAGACATCCTAGACAATGAGACATATGACTCTACTTCACCGTTCGTAAAACGTCGAAGATTGAATGCTGCAAAATTCAGCTGATGAGTATTTGCATCATAAAAAACTGGAGAAGACAACAATCGAGCTATCTCCTCCATATCTTTCAATACTGGTTTCTCAAATGTTATATCACATTCCATTAGGCTATGTTCTTTAAGACTTCCAAAAATTTAGGGAGTTCCGAAAGTTGGAGGATGCCCTCTTTCTCTATCTCTCCATAATTGACATCATACACTATCCTATCACTAAGAATAGATAAACAGGCATCTCCTTTGGAGGTCTTCCATTGCATTAATATATAGCCATTGGTATTTGGGAATATTGCTAATCCTTGAAGTAACGATTCACTACAGCAAGCAACAACCTTCCGAGAATAATCACACGCTTCTGATGATACGGAAGGTGAACCTGCGTAATCCCAATTTGCTGGCAAATCTCGAAGTTCAAGAATTCGCTTCTCAAGTCGTTGTCTTAACATCTCCTTATTTATTATTGTATTTTTTCGACTCCCCTGTCCCCCTCTTGCGAAGAGGGGGTCCTTACCCTATACCCAAGCCCTAAATCCCTACCATAGGGATTAGGGATGTAACCGCTCCTCCTGTCGCTCTTAACCGCTACGCTATAAGGTTGGCGGGGCATCAGAGCCCTCGCCAGGTGGTTATGCGGGATGGGACCGCAGGGCTGTTACGGGAGTATTGTCTTCATTGATGAAATAGAAGTTTTTACAAGTTTTCTACCAGAAACTTGATATAGTCATCATTGACATTGGATATTTCTCCTTTATCATAAATTGTTAGGAGTGTAATATCCATCGTTTCTGCATCCAACAATATATTCTACGTCAAAATTCTAGCTCCACCACTTTTTCCTTTGCCTTTAGAATTAATCGCCATTCGTATCTTACGAACGCCAGCCCCTAAGTCATCTCCTGCAAGCGGATTATTCTTCAGCTCTTGTTTCCATACGTCAAAGTCATGCAACAAAGAGTGATATTTCTTCATCAAACGTTTAAACTGACGTTTAAACTCACTACCAGTGCTTATGTTCACTTCCATACGGCTATGCTTCCTTCATTTCCCGAATGAAATCATCAACATCCTGAAGCTTTTTACCTTGCAATTTAGCAAGTTTTACCTCTTGCAAGGCCCGTGACAAGCTTTCCTTGACATAAGCCTTCTGCTTCTCTTCTATAGTCAAAGGTGATTCTTTAATTATAGACGCAGAAACAACTCCACGCAACATCTCAATGGCATTGCGAATACTAGCAGATGGCTGCGTATCATCTATTGTAACTAATATCTGTTCCATATCCTATCTTCTTTTTATTAAAATGATGGTGCAAATATAAGGGTTTTCTATAAAACAACCAAATTTTTGGAAGAGATTTTGCTTCTTGCTCTAATCTCCCCCAGATTAACGTATATCATCAATACAGCGTCCCCACTATATTACAAGTAGTTACACCTTTCTATTTCTTGAAAAAAGTTATTTTTGTTCCTCATTGCAGTATCGCTCTGCACTGGTCGTCGCTCGAATGAGGAATATTGTTTTATTAACCTATGCTTGGCTTATGGCTAAACATTACAACACACAAAATGATTCTGCTTCCTTATCTGCTTTTTTTCTTCTATGTTCATAACGTAATCTCCTTATTAATTATTGTATTTTTTCGACTCCCCTGTCCCCCTCTTGCGAAGAGGGGGGCCTTAACCCACTCCCAAGCCCTCGCCCTTTCCAAAAGGGCAAGGGATGTAACCGCTCCTACTCGTCGCTCTTAACCGCTGCGCTTTAAGGTTGGCGGGGCATCAGAGCCCTCGCCATGTTGTGCGGGATGGGACCGCCTTGCTGAAAGTCTTGCTGAAAGCGGGGGCATCAGAGCCCTCGCCAGGTTGTGCGGGATGGGACCGCATTGCTAATGTTCGGGTTTCAACATAAACATATTAACAATATTGTTGAATTCTGACACGTAATCTACAAAATGCGGATTATCTTTTCTTAGAATCATTGCTGCGTAATTATCTACTCCTTCTAAGTCTTGGATATTAGCAACCATAATGACATATTGTTCTTTGTCATTAGCATAAGCAAACCAAGAATCAAACAGGCGATTTCGCATAGCTTGCTTTCTATCGCCCGTTTCACATATATAAAGGAGAGCAATCGTTTGTCTCAAAGAAATTGTCTATGATAGCAATTACGGTATCTCGCACCTTCATATCACGAGGTGAACGTTGCTTGTTCACATTCGTGATATTAAACATGTATGCCTCGCCATGCTCCAGCAAGTCATCAAGATCAAAGCTAATAGCAATCTCAACGCTATAATCTGTTACGAAACGGTAAGTATTTGGATTTACCATCATAACATCATACGGTGAAGAGGCATTGATTGTTTTCAAAGAAAGCTGTTTCATGTCACCAAACATTTACAAACTTTGGCTCTTCTCCTGTACGAGCTAAATAATCCTGACGGAGCATCTGCTCTAACTCTGCCATACGCTTTCTTTTTCTTTCTTTTGATGCCATGAATCTTTTCATCGCAGCATCACGTTTCTCCCAAAATTCTTTATTCAATATTTCCATAAAACCTCCTATTTTTTTAATTCAGTGCAAATATAAGGGTATTCTGTGAAACTATCAAATTTTTAGAGGAGTTTTTACTTCACATGTAAGCGGTCACTTGTAACCATCTATATGTATATCACTAATACTGCGTCCAAACTATTTATCAATGGGTTAGGTATATAAGTATTTTTTCATTCAAGCTTGCTTTTGTATCTACTGTTACGACCGCATCAAATGATTGGGTCAGTAATGGTGGTTCTATTCTTATTGTTATCATAAATTTTTCGACTCCCCTGTCCCCCTCTTGCGAAGAGGGGGGCCTTAACCCACTCCCAAGCCCTCGCCCTTTCCAAAAGGGCAAGGGATGTAACCGCTACGCTCTAAGGTTGGCGGGGCATCAGAGCCCTCGCCAGGATTGTTTTAGCGGGGATGAACCCGCAAGGGTGAAGACTTGCTAAAACAATTGGTTATGCGGGATGGGACCGCAGGGAGACTTAGTTGCTATTCGACTTTTGACAGGATTACATCTGGAGAAGTGCCCATCAAGGTTATAGCGGATATCTTGTGACCACCATTGGCATTTAAGGAATGTCCACAGTGATAGAGGCTATCATCTATGATAAGCCAGCGGTCATGAGATTCGTTACGCCATTTTCTAATATCTATATGATTATCGGGGAATAGATGATCATGTTCTTCCATCAAGCGTTGCATTCCTTGTCCTACACCTACTGTGTAAATTGTGGCTGCTACATTTGGCTTACGGACATCAAGTACACTTAGGGTTAACGATGAAACATAGCCATCTATGATGATTACTCGATGATTGGCTGTACGAATCAAGTTCTCTAACGCAACACGTGCGGTATAAAAGTCTCCTTCAAAGAAGACCATCTCTGCTGGAGGGGTTGAGGTTCGAATGAAGAAGTCGAGCTGCTGTTGCTGCTTAGCTTGCGTATCCTTTATCCGTTTCATCTCATCATGCTGCAACATAAGTTTGCTATCAATACGTTGCTCCATTTGAAGCATCTGCTGATGTACTGCATATCCACGAAGAAGATATTCCTTTAAAACATTGTTAGCCCATTGACGAAAGCGAATGCCCTGATGGCTATTTACACGGAAACCGACTGATATAATCATATCAAGATTATAGTAATCCATATTACGTGTAACCATACGATTGCCTTCTTTTCTAACTGTTCGGAATTTCCGAACAGTTGCTGACTGCATCAATTCTCCTTGCTGATAAATATTAGTAATGTGCTCACTAATATTAGCTTTACTAGAACCAAAAAGTTCCACCATCTGAGCTTGCGTAAGCCATACAGTATCTTCTTCTATCTTTACTTGAAGAGAGATGCTTTCATCTGGTTGATAAAGTACTATCTGTGAATCATCTGCCACAGGCTGTATATTATTGTCGTTTGCCATGATCATACATTTTTATTGCTAATATAGCGACAAAAGTACGATTATATTTCGTAATTACCAAGGAATTATGAGAAATTTTTTCGACTCCCCTGTCCCCCTCTTGCGAAGAGGGGGTCCTTAACCCACTCCCAAGCCCTCGCCCTTTCCAAAAGGGCAAGGGATGTAACCGCTCCTCCTCGTCGCTCTTAACCGCTACGCTCTAAGGTTGGCGGGGCATCAGAGCCCTCGCCAGGATTGTTTTAGCGGGGATGAACCCGCAGGGGGAAGACTTGCTAAAACTTTTTGCGAGGGATGGGACCGCCTTGCTGAAAGTCTTGCTGAAAGCGGGGGCATCAGAGCCCTCGCCAGAGTTGTTTTAGCGGGGATGAACCCGCAAGGGTGAATACTTATAAAATGGTGGTGCGGGGATGAACACGCAGGGGGGAAGACTTATAAAATGGTGGTGCGGGATGGGACCGCAGGGGAGCTATAGCTGATTTTCAAGTTCATCCACTACATCGTCTCTCAGGGTTTGAGGGATGGTGGCTGCACTCACCATGATGCGGAACAGGGAGTCTTTTAAGAGTTGCTCCTCTTCCTTTAGCTCGGTGCCCACAAATTTCAAATTCCGTAATAGTATGAGCCTCGTGTATATATTCGCAATGCTCTCCAAAGTTAATGTGCCATCGTGATGG
>ERZ1026882.885-NODE-885-length-13934-cov-7.340082_pt1 | contig 13934 bp, 12 predicted proteins | sample MGYA00380171_ERZ1026882 | MGnify/ENA primary metagenome ERZ1026882 (study PRJEB33269, sample SAMEA4719807) | human gut metagenome | biome: human-associated habitat; feature: organic feature; material: feces | place: Cameroon | collected 2013-10 ...
ACATGAGGAGGACATTATGGCAAATACAGAGAATTGCCCTAAGGTTGGCATTGTAATGGGTAGTGATTCCGATATGCCTGTGATGGCGAAAGCCGCAGACATTCTGGAAGAACTGGGCATCCCTTATGAGATGACCGTGATCAGCGCTCACAGAGAGCCGGATGTGTTTTTTGAGTATGCAAAAAGTGCGGAGGAAAAAGGCTTCAAGGTGATCATTGCCGGAGCCGGTATGGCAGCGCATCTGCCCGGCATGTGCGCCGCTATTTTCCCGATGCCTGTCATCGGTATTCCCATGCACACCACTTCCCTGGGAGGCAGAGATTCTCTGTATTCCATCGTACAGATGCCCTCAGGCATTCCTGTTGCCACGGTAGCCATTAACGGCGGCGCCAATGCAGGACTTCTGGCTGCCAAGATCCTGGCAACCTCCGACGCAGAACTTCTCGGAAAACTGAAAGCATACAGCACAAAATTAAAAGAACAGGTAGAAGCCAAAGATGCAAAACTGCAGGAGATCGGCTATAAAGCATACCTGGAAGGCATGAAAAAATAAGAAAATAAGACAGAGAATCCGGGACCTCTTAAGAGGCTGCCCCACCAAATAAAACGAAAGAGCCCCTGCGGCGGAAATGAGGAGAAAATGGACTACAAGAAAGCTGGAGTAGACATCGAAGCAGGCTACAAGTCTGTAGAACTGATGAAGAAGTATGTGAAGGAGACCATGCGTCCCGAAGTAATGGGCGGTATCGGTGGTTTCTCCGGAGCATTTTCCCTGAGTGCCATCAAAGATATGGAGGATCCCGTGCTCCTGTCCGGAACCGATGGTGTAGGCACCAAGCTGAAGCTGGCATTTTTAATGGACAAGCATGATACCATCGGTATCGACTGTGTGGCCATGTGTGTAAATGATGTGGCATGTGCAGGTGGCGAACCTTTATTTTTCCTGGATTATATCGCATGTGGACGCAATATTCCCGAGAAGATCGCTACCATCGTAAAGGGCGTGGCAGAGGGCTGTAAGCAGTCTGACGCAGCACTGGTAGGCGGTGAGACCGCAGAGCATCCCGGACTGATGCCTGAGGATGAGTACGATCTGGCCGGATTTGCAGTAGGTGTGGTAGAGCGTAAGGATCTGATCACCGGCGAGAACATCAAGCCCGGTGATGTACTGGTGGGAATCGCTTCCTCCGGTGTACATTCCAACGGTTTCTCCCTGGTGAGAAAGGTATTCGATATGACCAAAGAGAGCCTGGATACCTATTATGACGAACTGGGCAAGACTCTGGGTGAAGCACTGCTTGCTCCCACCAGAATCTATGTGAAGGCTATGAAGTCGGTGAAGAACGCAGGCGTTAAGGTAAAGGGCTGCAGCCATATTACCGGCGGCGGCTTCTATGAGAATATACCCAGAATGCTTCCTGACGGCATCCGCGCAGTTGTGAAGAAGGACAGCTACGAAGTACCCGCTATTTTCCGTCTGATGCAGAAAAGGGGCAACATTGCTGACGAGATGATGTACAACACCTACAACATGGGTCTTGGCATGGTGCTGGCACTGGATCCCGCAGATGTGGACAAGACTCTGGAAGCGCTGAAAGCAGCAGGGGAGACCGCTTACGTGGTAGGTACCTGCGAAGCCGGTGAAAAGGGTGTGACCATATGTTAAGAGTAGTCGTACTGGTATCCGGCGGCGGAACGAATCTGCAGGCAATCATTGATGCTATCGCAGCGGGCAAGGTCACCAATGCGCAGATCGTCGGTGTCATCAGCAACAACAAGACGGTGAAGAGCCTGGAGAGAGCACGGAATGTCGGGATTCCCGCAGTCTGTGTGTCTCCGAAGGATTATGAGAGCAGAGAAGTGTTTAATGAGGCACTGCTTGCAAAGGTGAAGGAGTTTGCTCCGGACTTAATCGTACTGGCAGGATTCCTGGTGAAGATCCCGGAGGCAATGGTACACGAATACAGCAACCGGATCATCAATATCCACCCGTCCCTGATCCCTTCCTTCTGCGGTGTGGGATACTACGGACTACATGTGCATGAAAAGGCACTGGAGCGCGGTGTGAAGGTCACAGGAGCCACCGTGCATTTTGTGAATGAAGGCATGGATGAAGGCCCTATCATTGCACAGAAAGCAGTGGCAGTGGAAGATGATGACACCCCGGAAATCTTACAGAGACGTGTCATGGAACAGGCTGAGTGGCTGCTTCTGCCTCAGGCGGTGGAGGACATTGCCAACGGACGGATCTGCGTCGTAGACGGCAAAGTAAAGCATAACAAATGAGTAACTATTCAGAGCCAATGGGCGAAGTAATCACCATGAGCAAATAGCATACAAACATGTTATTCAGGAAAGCCTCGCAGAGGCGGTTTTGCGAATGGGGGGTGAATAGTTACGGAATAAGGAGAAACATAATATGGGTATGAAAGTATTGATCGTAGGTGGCGGTGGCAGAGAGCATGCCATTGCAACCTGTGTTGCAAAGAGTCCTAAGGTAGATAAGATCTATTGTGCTCCGGGCAATGCCGGAATCGGTCAGATCGCAGAATGTGTTCCCATCGGAGCCATGGAATTTGACAAGATCGTTGCTTTTGCGAAGGAACAGGCCGTTGACCTGACCATCGTAGGTATGGACGATCCTCTGGTAGGCGGACTGGTAGATGCACTGGAGGCAGAGGGCCTGCGTGCTTTCGGACCCCGTAAAAATGCAGCAATCCTGGAGGGCAGCAAGGCTTTTTCCAAGGATCTTATGAAAAAATATAATATTCCTACCGCAGCCTATGAGAATTTCGATAATGCGGAGGATGCCATCAAATATCTGAAGGAGCAGGCAAGTTTCCCTATCGTGCTGAAGGCAGACGGCCTGGCACTGGGAAAAGGCGTACTGATCTGCAATACGTTGGAGGAAGCTCTGGCAGGCGTGGATGAGATCATGCTGGACAAGAAATTCGGTGCGGCTGGTAATCGTATGGTCATCGAAGAGTTTATGACCGGAAGAGAAGTCAGTGTACTTTCCTTTGTAGATGGCAAGACCATCCGGATCATGACTTCTGCACAGGATCACAAGAGAGCGAAGGACGGCGATCAGGGACTGAATACCGGCGGTATGGGAACCTTTTCTCCCAGCCCGTTCTATACCGAAGAAGTGGATGCATTCTGCAAGAAATATATTTACCAGGCTACGGTGGATGCCATGGCAGCGGAAGGCAGACCTTTCAAAGGCGTTATTTTCTTCGGACTGATGCTGACACCGAACGGCCCCAAAGTACTGGAGTACAATGCAAGATTCGGTGACCCGGAGGCACAGGTGGTACTGCCCCGCATGAAGAACGATATTATCGAGGTCATGGAGGCTTGTGTGGATGGTACTCTGGATCAGATCGATCTGCAGTTTGAAGACAATGCTGCAGTCTGTGTGGTTCTGGCCAGTGATGGCTATCCGGTATCCTATGAGAAGGGTTATGTGATAAACGGACTGGAGAAGTTCAACGGAAAAGACGGCTATTATTGTTTCCATGCGGGAACGAAGCTCACAGACAAGGGAATCGTGACAAACGGCGGACGTGTTCTGGGAGTGACAGCCAAGGGAGCTACCCTGAAGGAGGCCCGTGCCAATGCCTATGCGGCAACGGAATGGATCACCTTCGAGAACAAATACATGCGTCATGACATTGGCAAGGCAATCGATGAAGCGTAAGACATGTCAGGATACAGAAGGAGTTGCAGATGAAAAAGACAGTACAGAGAACAAGTAAATTCAAGGCTTTCTGGGGAATGCTTGCATTGGTGCTTGTGCTGGGAGCAGGACTTTTTGCCGAGAATCTGGCGTTTGTCAGCCATGCGGAAAGCGCAGCCAAGGTAACAGCATCCAGTGCAAAGATCCGTAAGAGTGCGGATTCTTCCAGTGAAGTCATCGGCAGTGCGGCAAAGGATAAGACCATTTCCATCAAGAGCCAGACCAAGGGAGCGGATGGCTATACCTGGTATGAGGTATATGTGGATGCGAATACGCTGGGATATATTCGTTCCGATCTGGTAAGCATTACCGACGGATCTACCCCGCCGTCTTCTTCAACTACGACCACCACGACAACTACAACGACGACTACCGCAGCAACACCGGCTCCGGCAGTGAATGAAACACCGGTGGATGTCACAGCGGTGGAGCCTGTAAGTGCTACCGTGACGGGCGGACAGTCGGTGCGTGTGCGCAGCAATGCATCTACCACGAGCCAGATCGTAACCACAGCAGAGAACGGAATGGCTCTGACCGTCACCGGACAGGCTACCGGTACGGACGGCAATACCTGGTATCAGGTGAATTTCATCGCCAACAATACCGAAGTGACCGGATTTATCCGTTCCGATTATGTGGCGTTATCCGGAGAACTGCAGGCACCTTCCACAGAGCAGCCTGCGGAAGAACAGCCTTCGGAAGAACAGCCCGCCGAAGATACACAGACCACTTCCAAGGACTGGGATACCCAGTTGCAGGGAGATGCATGGTATTTGTTAGATATGGTAGGACAGAAACAATACAAGATCGATGATCTGTTCAGCTCTATTGACCAGATTACTGAGATCAATGCGCAGTTTGAGACCAATCAGAAGAAGATCACCAGTCAGAAGGTCGTGATCATTATTCTTGTCATTCTTCTGGTGGCAGCGGCGGCAGCAGTCACTCTGCTGATCTTCAAGATCAAGGATATGACGGATGCGGCTGATTTCTCTGATGCGGAGGAAGCAGCACTTCGCAGAAGAAGAGTGGACAGACCCCAGACCGGCAGAGGTCAGGGTGGAAGACCGGCACCTCAGGGCGGCAGAACCCAGGGAGGCCAGAAAGTGATGCATGAAGTGGGAGCAGAGAGACGTCCCGCAGGAAAGCCCGCCGGACAGGGCGGCAGACCGGTGCAGGGACAGAGACCGGCAGGCCAGCAGGCAAGACCCGCGACACAGGGAGCCAGACCTACGGCACCCCAGGCCGGAAGACCCGCACCGCAGGGAACCAGACCAGCAGCACCTCAGACCGGAAGACCCGCACCGCAGGGAACCAGACCAGCAGCACCCCAGACCGGAAGACCCGCACCGCAGGGAACCAGACCTGCAGCACCCCAGACCGGAAGACCCGCACCGCAAGTAGACAGACCGGTAAAACCGGCACAGAATAACGGTAATCCGCAGGATCCCGGCTGGAAGTCCAAGAACTTCATGTCCGATGATGACGAGTTCGAATTCGAATTCCTGAACTGGGACGGCGACGAAGAACAATAGGAATAAAAAGACCGGAAACGGCATCTTACGAGAGTGGGATGCCGCTTTCTTTTTAAAATTTTGATAAACTTTCCCGGTCTGCAGTTGACAGCACCGCCCTCACTGTTATAATAGACGTATAACAATCGGTGACAGTGGGAAGGGAGTGATTTTGATGATAATAGAGATAGATTTCAATAGTGATGAAGCGCTCTATATGCAACTGCGCAATCAGATCATCATGGGAATTGCCACGTCACAGTTTCATGAGGGAGATTCCCTGCCGAGTGTACGGCAGCTGGCGGATACCATCGGGATCAATATGCATACTGTAAATAAGGCCTATACGGTTCTGAAGCAGGAGGGCTATGTCAAGGTCGACAGGCGAAAGGGAGCCGTGATCGCTCTGGATGTGGACCGTATGCGTGCGGTGGATGAATTGCGGAAGGAACTGCAGGTAATACTTGCTAAGAGCAGCTGCAAAAATATTTCCAGGCAGGAAGTACATGAATTGATTGATGAAATTTATGAAGAATATGGAGGACTGAATTGATGCAGTCACAGTTTACGGATAAAGCGCAGAATGCGCTTGCCCAGGCCGGCAGATGTGCCAGAGGCCTGAAACAGGGCTATATCGGGACCGAACACATTCTGGTGGGACTCCTGAAGGAAGATACCGGTGTAGCCGCAAAAGTGTTGGCGGATAACGGAGTAGAAGTGGATCAGGTCATGGAAATGATCCGGGATCTGATCGCCTTTGAAAACGGTGTGGCCGTGAAGGACAAAGAGGGATATTCTCCCAGAGCTGCCCGGATTCTGGAAGAGGCACACCGCCAGGCTGCCCGTTTCGGACAGAAGCAGACCGGCACGGAGCATCTGCTTCTTGCACTGATCAAAGAGGGCGAGAATGTTGCCGTGCGTCTGCTGAACACGTTGGGAGCCAATGTGCAGAAGATCTATGTAGATACCCTGATCGCCATCGGACAGGACGGCAATCTGTACAAGGAAGATCTGGGGAAAAAGGGAGACCGCAAGGCGAAGCAGTCTACACTGGAACAATACAGCAGAGACCTGACGGCTCTGGCCAGAGAAGGAAAATTGGATCCTGTGGTAGGCAGAGAAGAAGAAATCCGCAGAGTAGTGCAGATCTTAAGTCGCCGCACGAAGAACAATCCCTGTCTCGTCGGAGAACCCGGTGTAGGTAAGACCGCCGTGGTAGAAGGTCTGGCAGCACGCATTGTGGCAGGAGACGTACCTTTTACCGTGCAGAATAAGAGAGTACTGACACTGGATTTGTCGGGAATGGTGGCAGGAAGTAAGTACCGTGGCGAGTTCGAGGAACGTATCAAGAAGGTATTGAAGGAAGTGACGGAGGACGGGAATATTATTTTATTCCTGGATGAACTTCATACGATCATTGGTGCCGGAGGTGCGGAAGGCGCCATTGACGCTTCCAATATCATGAAGCCTTCCCTGGCCCGTGGAGAGATCCAGCTGATTGGTGCCACCACCATTGCGGAATACCGCAAGTATATTGAGAAGGATGCGGCTCTGGAGCGCAGATTCCAGCCGGTGACTGTGGAAGAACCTACAGAGGAAGAGGCGGTCCGTATTCTGGAGGGCATCAAAGGAAAATATGAGGATCATCACCATGTGCAGATCACCCCGGAGGCCATTGAGGCTGCTGTCAGATTGTCCAGCCGTTATATCAATGACAGAAATCTGCCGGATAAGGCCATCGATCTGATCGATGAAGCTTCGGCAAGCGCAAGACTGAGTGCATTGGATGCCCCGGATAAAGCGAAGGAGATCGCTGACCGTATCCACGAGATGGATCAGGAGATGGAGAGAGCTATCCGCATGGAAGCATTTGACCAGATGGCAGAGATCAAGAAGCAGCAGGATGCGCTGGTGAAAAAATATGACCGCCTGATGAAAAAGCGGGAGAAACAGGAAGCGGGCAATGTTATCAGTATCGGTGAGAATGAGATCGCCGAGGTCGTTGCCCAGTGGACCAAGATCCCCGTACAGAAGCTGGCGGAAAAAGAGAGCGAACGACTGTTAAAACTGGAGAAGACGCTGCATAAGCGTGTCATCGGCCAGGAGGAAGCAGTGACCGCAGTGGCCAGGGCCATGCGCAGAGGCCGTGTGGGTCTGAAGGATCCCAACCGTCCCATCGGCTCCTTCCTGTTCTTAGGTCCTACCGGTGTTGGTAAGACGGAACTGTCCAAGGCATTGGCAGAAGCCATGTTCGGCTCTGAAGATGCCATGATCCGTGTTGATATGTCCGAATACATGGAAGGCCATTCGGTCTCCAAGATGATCGGATCACCGCCCGGATATGTAGGCTTTGAAGATGGCGGACAGCTGAGCGAGAAGGTTCGCCGTAATCCCTACTCTGTTGTTCTGTTTGACGAGATCGAGAAAGCACATCCGGATGTATTTAATGTACTTTTGCAGGTACTGGATGACGGTCATATCACGGACTCCAAGGGACGCAAGGTCAGCTTCAAGAACACTGTGCTGATCATGACTTCCAATGCGGGTGCACAGCGTATCGTGGATCCCAAGAATCTGGGCTTTGCCACAGAGAAGAGTGAGACAAAGGATTACGAGAAGATGAAATCCAATGTCATGGAAGAAGTAAAGCGCAGCTTCAAGCCGGAATTTATCAACCGTATTGATGATATTATCGTGTTCCACCAGCTGAACAATGAGAACATGAAGGAGATCGTGAATCTTCTGGCATCCAATCTGTACAAGAGATGTGAGGATCAGCTGGGGATCCATCTGACCATCACAGCAGCGCTGAAGGAGCATCTGGTATCCAAATATGCGGATAACAAGATGGGAGCAAGACCCTTGAAGCGTGCGATCCAGTCCGTGGTAGAGGATGCTCTGGCAGAGGAGATCCTGCAGAAAAAGGTGGTACCGGGAGATAAGGTATCCGCCGGATTCAAGGATGGAAAAGTTGTATTTACCGTGAAAAATTAAGTATTTGTAACTATTCAGTCACTCAATTTGCAAAATCGTTCTTGCAGAGCGTTCCTTTTGCTCATTGAGGTTACTTCGTCCTATAAATTACGTCAAAGGTTCTTACGAATGCAAGCATTCGACGTACCTATGACACAATTTACATGACTCTGAATAGTTACAAAATAAATAAAACTTTTTGTAGAAAAACAGGGTGAGATATATTATACTGTAACTATTCAAATCCCATTCGCAAAGAACGAAAGAGAAAGATGTATTGCGGATGCAGTTACTTTCAGGAGGACAGACAGATGGCAGTAGTGGAAGAAATACTTCGCAGTGAAGCAGACGGATCTATCAGCTTTGGTAATCACAAGCTGGCCAAGAAGGCAAAAGTGGAAGATTATGAGCATGCAGGAGATCTGCTGAAGGTTAAGACCTACAATGAGATGACAAAGCTGGAAAAGAACGGCATGTTTTTATATGAATCTGTTCCCGGAACCAGTGTACTGGAGTTCAAGGAAGCTGACAACAGTGTGGAGTTCATCGTAGAAGGTGACGAGGATTCCCAGATCACCGTAGGACTGAAGGACGATACCGAGTACGAAGTATTTATCGACGGTAAGAACGTAGGAACCATGAAAACCGGACTTGGCGGCAAACTGAGCCTGAGCGTAGAACTGGAAGCAGCAGGTGAAGTACCTGTTAAGATCGTAGAGGCGTAAGGACGCACTGCAAAGGAGTCCAGGCACGGAGGATATTGTAGTACTTCGTGACTGGGCTTTTTTTAAATATTCAGAGTTTCCGGAGGCGGTTTTGCGGGGGCTGAATAGGTATTACAACGATTGAGGAGAGAGCATGGCAAAAGGAAAGACGGCCACTGTATTTTTCTGTCAGAACTGTGGCTATGAATCCACGAAATGGCTGGGACAATGTCCCGGTTGCAGAGAGTGGAATACTTTCGTGGAAGAGACGATAGATAAAACGGAATTGAAAAATACCGGAAACGGTGCAAAGAGAGACAGGAGAGAGGCTTCGGAGCCCTGTGTGCTGTCGGAGATCACTATCCGGGAGGAAAATAAGACTCTCACCGGAATTAAGGAACTGGACCGGGTGCTGGGAGGCGGCATTGTGCAGGGATCTCTGACGCTGGTAGGCGGAGACCCCGGTATCGGTAAATCCACACTGTTATTGCAGGTCTGCCATAACTTATCCACGGCGGGACATAAAGTATTGTATATTTCCGGTGAGGAATCCAAGGTACAGATCAAGATGCGGGCGGACCGTCTGGGGGCTTTTTCGGAGCATATGCTGCTACTGTGTGAGACGAATCTGGATATCATCAGTGAAGTGATCCGCAAGAGCAAGCCGGAGGTCGTGATCATCGACTCCATACAGACCATGTACAACGAGAACGTGTCGGCGGCGCCGGGAAGCGTGTCTCAGGTGCGGGAATCCACCGGTATTTTGCTGCAGCTGGCAAAGGGACTGGGAATCTCAATCTTCATTGTAGGCCATGTGACCAAGGAAGGTACGGTGGCAGGTCCCAGAGTGCTGGAACATATGGTGGATACCGTTCTTTATTTTGAAGGGGACAGACATGTGTCCTACCGTATTCTGCGGGGGGTGAAGAACCGTTTTGGATCTACGAACGAGATCGGTGTTTTCGAGATGCGGGAAACGGGACTGGCAGAGGTCAAGAATCCTTCGGAATATATGCTGAACGGACGGCCGGAGAATGCCAGCGGCTCTGTGGTGGCGTGTACCATGGAGGGCACCAGACCGCTTCTGATCGAATTGCAGGCACTGGTGTGCCACAGTAATTTCGGCATCCCCAGAAGACAGACCACCGGTACGGATTTCAACCGTGTGAACCTGCTGATGGCGGTATTGGAGAAGAGATCGGGAGTGCAGCTGTCCTCCTGCGATGCCTACGTGAATATTACGGGAGGTATCAAGATCCAGGAGCCGGCCATTGATCTGGGAATCGTGCTGGCGATTCTGTCCAGCTTCCGGAATAAGGCATTGAATCCGAAAATGGTAGCTTTCGGAGAAGTGGGATTAAGCGGCGAAGTCCGCGCGGTCAGCATGGCAAAACAGCGTGTGGCGGAGGCGGAGAAACTGGGCTTCGAGGAATGCGTGGTGCCCTACGTGTCACTGGAAGAGTGCAAAAAAGGAAGCAAAATCCGTGTCATCGGCGTCAGCTCCGTGCAGGATGCCATGGACCGATTGTTCTAAAGAAGCTTTTTAGCATTTCATTATGAGGAGGACAAAGATATGGCCGTAAGAATAGGAATTGATATCGGCAGCAGTACCACCAAGATCGTAGCTTTTGAAGGAGAACATATGCTTCCGCCCATGGCAGTCAAGGCAGACAGCCAGGTGGCATCCCTCTACGGTGCTTTCGGAAGATATCTGTATGAGAATAATCTGCAGCTTTTAGATGTGGAAGGTGTCTATATCACCGGCGTGGGAAGCAAATATGTGGAGAAAGCGGTATACGACCGTCCGACCTATAAGGTAGATGAATTCGTTGCCACAGGAACCGGAGGCTATTATCTGACGGATAAAAAGGAAGTTATCGTTATCAGTATGGGAACCGGAAGCTTTTTCGTCAAGGTGACGGAGAATGAGATGAAGCATTTAGGTGGTGTCGGTCTCGGTGGCGGAACCATCTGCGGACTGTCCTCGATCATACTGAATACCGGGGACATCCATGAGATCGTCCCTCTGTCCCGGAAAGGTGACGTGGCAAAGATCGACCTGCGGATCGGCGATCTGGCCAAAGAAAAGCTCCCCGGCCTGAACCTGGACGTGACTGCGTCCAACTTCGGCAAAGCGGATGCCCAGTCCAAGCCCGAAGACATCGCGGCTGGTATCGTCCATATGGTCATCGAGAACATCTGCCAGGCCGGAATCCTGGCCTCCCGGAACACCGGCATCAAGGATTATATCCTCATCGGCGGCCTGACCAAATTCTTCGAATGCCGCCAGATCATAGAGGACTTCAAGAGCCTGTGGGATGTAAAGATTACTATTCCGGAGTATTCTGATTATGCTACCGCTATTGGGGCGGTGATTGCGCCGGATGCGGAGAAAGAGGAGATTTGAGAAATAAAAAAGTAAGAGGGATTGATTTCTCAATCCCTCTTGGTGTATAATCTATTTAGAAAGTAAGTCGGAGGTGAAAATTCCGATTTGCCCTCAGTAAAATACTAGAAAAGAAATAGCATCTACTTTGGCGAGGGGATGCTATTTCTTTTTGTTATTATCGTCACCATGTCTGTCAATGTATGATAAAGCTGCAAAGACAACTAACAACAGAGTAAGTACTTCCATCGTATTCATGGGCATCACCCTCCTTTGTAAGACTAGAGGGCATCTAACAATCGGAAAATCGCATCCGCTTTCTGTTCGATTACACAAATACAGTATAACATAAATCGAACGTATGTTCAATATCATGATGAAAAACATTCCTGTTAATTCACATTAAAATAACACCCCATCATGGCGTGATTCTTCAGATCGCGCCATGGTGAGGTAAAAAGTGTTACCAAAACAGAAAATAAAAAAAGCCGATAACATCGACTTTTTAAAGCAGGGGAAGAGGGGATCGAACCGTCACCTATGGTTAGAAACCCAGTAAAATAAGGAGGTTTGAGCACGTCATCCAAAGTGTAAACAAAAGTGTGAACAAACTATGTGAACGAGCTTTTTAACAGGTATATTACTGTCAGTAATGTAATTGTTAAGGAGCTTGTTTTATTATGCCCAAATATATGAGAAAGGAGCGTATTTGACCAATGGAGAGTGTATAAAAATTAAATGATAAAGATATAGGATAATACAATAAAAACTGCTGTATGAGGCGCACAGAGCGTTAGAAAGACATTTATCATAAATGGGATAGGAGGAATTGAATGTTTGGAACAGTAACAAAGTATTTTAATGACAAGGGCTATGGATTTATTCGTGGAGAGGATGGCAGATCATACTTCGTTCATAATTCAAAATTACAAGGTGAACATATTGAACGAGGTTATTATGTATTCTTTAGGCCGTTTACAATCGATAGAAGTGATTATAACGCAGGTGATGTAGCGGTAATTGAAGCACCAGAAAGGCACAGACGGCATGGCAAATATTGTAGATGATGGATTATTTAGGAAATAAAACTACATTTACAGTACAGAGAGGCAAAAATGGAAGAAAAATTAGTAACAAAAGATGATTTATTAAATAAGCTTCGGGCGTACAGTGATACTCCTGACGATGATAATATCGTATATAAACAAAAAATCAAAGATGCTCTTTTATCAAATCCTACACTTTTATATTTACTCCATGAAAAAGATTTAGAGTAATTCAGAAATTAGAAGATGGAACATATCAGCTTGCAAAGGGTGTATATACAAGAGCCACGAAGGAATTGACCTATACACTTGACAAGAATGTTTATTTCAAGTCTAAGAAAAGATGGGGATATAGGAAAGAAAAGGTGACTGCCAGTGACCTTGTAATTCAGATGTTCGTTGTCAATTATGACATGAAAAATAATACTGCGGTTTGGCATAAAAACAATGACATAACCAGCAGATGGATATGTCACTGCAGAAAGTATTACTTTCACAGTAGAGAATACGATACCAAGCTGCAAGAGGAAAAGAACTCGGTATCCTATGATGTTCTTGAAATGAGTGGCAGCAGAGCCGTTTGGAAAGAGGTGCTTGCCGTTTACTCTGTAAAAACGAATACGGATCAAGATAACCCCCAAGAGGTTGCCACAATGGACGATGGCAAAAAGCAACTCTTAAAAGACATCTTTTGGGAGATGAATCAAATATCTTCCCGAACAGAGAGCAAGACCGAAACAGTTATTACCGAAACCGATGACGGACACGGTAATATCGTGGAAACTGAAAGCACGGTCACACAAACCTATCTGTATATTACCGTCAGCCACAAGACTGCCGAGGAAATGGCGGCGCAATATGGTTTTAACGAAGAACAGAAAGGCTACCTCGCTGAACTGCTTGCAGATGAAAACAATTACCTTTGGTCACAGGTGCTTTACGGCATTACAGGCGGCGACGGACAGATCGTGACCGTTGCACTCTCTCTGGTTGGCAATGTGGGCGGTCAGCCGTATTGGTCGTGGTACGGTTTTAACTCCCGTGTAGAATGGTGTGCTTGCTTTGTATCTTGGTGTGCCAACGAGTGCGGCTATATCGACGCTGGAGTTATCCCAAAATATGCAGGCTGTGTCAACGGAGTACAATGGTTTAAGGATCGTGGACAATGGCTGGATGGCAGCGCCGAGCCTGCCCCCGGAATGATTATTTTCTTCGATTGGGCAGACGAAAGTGGTCAGGATGGATTATCCGACCATACGGGTATTGTTCAAAAGGTCGAAAACGGCAAGGTTTATACGGTCGAGGGCAACTCCGGCGACAGTTGCCGAGTCAATGAGTATTCTATCGGTTATTACGAGATTCTTGGCTACGGCGCACCTGCCTATTAAAATACACAAGCCGCCTGCATTTTGCAGGCGGTTGGATTACATATCAGAAAGATATTGTGCCGGTTTGAAAACTAAAAGTCTCAAAATACAGACTTAATAATTGCGATTTCACTCTCAAAGTGCTATAATACAAACTATATTTGGGTGGAGGTGCGGAAATGAAAGTACGGTACAACAAACTTTG
>ERZ1026882.888-NODE-888-length-13908-cov-7.861907_pt1 | contig 13908 bp, 10 predicted proteins | sample MGYA00380171_ERZ1026882 | MGnify/ENA primary metagenome ERZ1026882 (study PRJEB33269, sample SAMEA4719807) | human gut metagenome | biome: human-associated habitat; feature: organic feature; material: feces | place: Cameroon | collected 2013-10 ...
TAATAACCGCATACATATACAGTAAAATTAATATGTATGCGGTCATTACTCACTTATTAATATTATATTGGGAAGTGTCCAGAATAAATATGTCACTTATTAATATATTCATTATATTACTTTACATTACTTTATATTATGCACATATCTGATTATACGCATACTTTAACTATGCATATTCTTAATTGTACATACACTCTGATTATGCAAGAGAAGCACCAAGATCCTTGCAATTACTTACAGCTTCATCATCAGGAGCTTCATTACAGATTACCGGGTCACAGCTAAGGTCAGCACCAGCATTCCTGCTTCTTTCTGCCCAGTCATCCATCCATTCTCCGCTTCCCCAGCCGTAAGAACCAAAGAGTGCTATCTTCTTTCCTGAAAGTGCCGCTTCACAGTCTGTAAACATCGGCTCAAATTCTGACTCTTCAAGATTTTCTGCTCCCATAGCAGGGCATCCGAAAGCTATTCCGTCGAATTCTGCAACCTTTGCTGATGAGAATTCTGAAGCAGTGAATAATGTTACTTCTGCTCCTTTTTCCTTTGCTCCCTCAGCAACAGCATTGGCCATAGCCTCTGTATTACCTGTTCCGCTCCAATATACAACTGCAACTTTACTCATTATCATTCCTCCATTATTGCTTTAATTTAATGCTTGTGCACATATATGTTGAGTGAATCATATATTCACGGTCAACTGATTTAATGTTCGTCCTCCTATAAAGACCTTCTGATATACCTCAGAACATTTCTTGAATCTTGCAAATGTTCTGACACTTTCCTGTTCATTGTAATATACCTTCCACACACCACAACATTTGCAGTTCTGTCCTTTATTAAAAATGAACTCCTTTACATCTTCTACAGGATATCCAAGAAATAAACCTATCTCGTGTGGAAAACAGGGCTGTGTCATAAGACGTTCCTTAAGTGTATTAATACATGCCTGTATACTTCGTTCTATGTATCCATAGCTGGATAGTATATTCCATACATCATCATTATTGACTGCCTTAAATAACATACTTGGTCTGTATACATATATCAATGAACTCATATCTGTCTTTCTTAAGACTTCTATATATACGCCCTTCTCATTAAGGTTCATATTGGCAGTCTTAATCTCAGAATCGAATTCATCTTCTGATACAAATCTATAATTAAAAAGATTAGCCATCTTAATTCCAGCCAATGTAGGTGCACATTCTTTTACAATCTCATTCTCCAGCTTTCTAAGCATATAATCTCCATTCCTTATATTACGCATTACTCTGCCTGCTGTCTGTGTCAGTTATAATTAACAAGCCTTTCCGTCTGCTACATATTCCTGAAGAACTGCATTAAGTGATGAAGCACTGCTTGAATGTGAACGCACAATCCGAATGTCCTTGCTCTTTGCTTCTGTAACAGCACTATGTACCATTTTATGTGATACTGTGTTAGTAAAAAGTATCATAAGGTCAGGGTTGCCAATCTTCTTGCCAAAGCCACTCTTCTCCTTAACAAATACCTTGGCTTTACAGCCATGCTGTTTACATATCTTCTCATATTGACATACCATACATTCATTACCGCCAATTATAACTACACTCATATTAGTCCTCCTCATCCTGCTAAATAGATATATAGTATACATTTCACTGTTAGTTTTATTCTAACTTGTGTTAGTTATTACTAACCTATAACTTTTAAATAAACGGGTCGAGGACCCGTTAAATAAATATAAAGGCATATGCGTTAGCTGTTACTAACTATCATTATAATAGCCTAACTTAGTTATTTTGTCAACAGCTTTTTATTACTTTTTATTATCCTTATTCTACATAAAAAACTCCTGATGTATACTATACAAACCTTTGTCAGTCAAGGCTTACCCGTATAATATACATCAGGATTTTATAATTTACAATATTCTGTTCTTACGCACAGATAGTTATTCTATTTACTTAAAGTACTTAACACCAGACTCGAATATCTTAATATCCTGTTCTCCATAGATATTAATAGCTACCGAATCACCACGTCTTTCAGAATGTGCCATCTTACCTAAGCATCTTCCGTCCGGGCTTGTGATACCCTCAATAGCCATATATGAGCCATTGACATTCCATTCTTCGTCCATAGATACATTGCCTTCTGGGTCACAGTACTGTGTTGCTACCTGACCATTTTCAAAGAGCTTATCAAGCCATTCCTTAGGTGCAACAAATCTTCCTTCACCATGTGAAGCTGGATTGCAGTATACTCCGCCAAGCTTTGCTTCTGCAAGCCAAGGACTCTTATTAGTAACAACCTTTGTATATACCATCTTAGAGATGTGACGATTAATTGTGTTAAATGTAAGTGTAGGTGAATTAGAATCCTGTCCTGTTATCTTGCCATTAGGTACTAAACCAAGCTTGATAAGAGCCTGGAAACCATTACATATACCAAGTGCAAGACCATCTCTTTCATTAAGGAGCTTCTCAACTGCTTCCTTCATCTTAGCATTACGGAAGGCTGTTGCAAAGAACTTAGCAGAACCATCTGGTTCATCACCTGCTGAAAATCCACCTGGGAACATAATAATCTGTGACTGGTTAATTGCTTTTTCAAATTCATCAACAGATTCTCTTATGCTTGCAGCATCAAGGTTCTTGAATACTTTGACAATAGTATCTGCACCAGCTCTCTCAAACGCCCTGGCACTGTCATATTCACAGTTAGTACCTGGGAATACTGGTATAAATACTGTTGGCTTCGCAACCTTATTCTTGCATACATATACATTGCCCTTTGAATATACAGGTGACTCAACCCTATCAGTTTCCTTAGAAACCTTTGTTGGGAATACACCCTCTAATGTATCTTTCCATACACTTAATGCTTCCTCAATATTGATTGAAACATCTTCATATGTAAACTTAGCTTCTTCTGTTACTGTACCAACCTTAGTATAAGCTGCCTTAATCTCTAAAAGCTTAGAGCTGTCTACTTCTGCTACTATACAGCCATATGCTGGTGCGAATAATTCTTCCTTTGATACAGATGGCTCAACAGCAACACCAAGCATATTACCAAATGCCATCTTGCTTATTGCTGGAACTAAGCCGTTAGCATCAAGAACATATGCAGACACAATTGCCTTGCTCTTAATAGCTTCGTGGATAGATGAATATAATTCCTTAATCTGTGAGAATACAGGAAGGTCATATTTATCTCTTTCAATGTCAAATCTTACAAGTATATTGCCAGCTTTCTTTAATTCAGGTGTGATAATATCCTGCTCTTTAGCTACATCAATAGCAAATGAGCATAATGTAGGTGGTACATCTATATGTTCAAATGTTCCTGACATAGAATCCTTACCACCGATTGATGGAAGTCCTAAGCCAATCTGTGCCTCATATGCACCAAGAAGTGCTGCAAATGGCTGGCTCCATCTTGAAGGATCTTCTGTCATTCTTCTGAAATATTCCTGATATGTAAATCTAATCTTGCTGTAATCGCCACCAGCCGCAACAATCTTAGCAACCGAGTCTGTTACTGCATACATAGCTCCGTGATATGGACTCCACTTAGAAAGATATGGATCAAATCCATAAGCCATCATAGTTACTGTATCGCACTTGCCCTTAAGCACTGGAAGCTTGGCAACCATAGCCTGTGTCTCTGTAAGCTGGTACTTTCCACCAAATGGCATAAGTACTGAACCAGCACCGATTGAACCATCAAATCTTTCAACAAGTCCCTTCTGTGAACACTCGTTAAGGTCTGCAAGTGTCTTAAGCCATCTGCCCTTAACATCATCTACTGGCTTAGCTTCAAGGTAATTAGCCTTGTCATCTGGGATATCTACAAGTACTGATGTCTCCTGATGTGCACCGTTAGTATCAAGGAAAGCTCTTGAAATATTAACGATATCCTTGCCTCTCCAGTTAAGTACAAGTCTTGGTTCTTCTGTTACAACTGCAACCTCAACAGCTTCAAGGTTCTCCTCTGTGGCATACTCTAAAAATGCTTTAACATCTGCTGGGGCAACAACAACTGCCATTCTTTCCTGTGACTCTGATATAGCAAGTTCTGTTCCGTCAAGACCTTCATACTTCTTAGGAACTTTATCTAAATCTACTGTAAGACCTGCTGCAAGTTCACCGATTGCAACTGATACACCGCCTGCACCAAAGTCATTACATTTCTTAATAAGCTTAGTTACTTCCGGACGTCTGAAAAGTCTCTGCATCTTACGCTCTGTAGGTGCATTACCTTTCTGAACCTCTGCTCCACAAGTCTCTATAGACTCCTCTGTGTGAACCTTAGATGAACCTGTAGCACCACCACAGCCATCACGTCCTGTACGTCCACCAAGAAGGATAATAATATCTCCTGGATCAGAATTCTCTCTCTTAACTGCGCTTCTTGGAGCTGCCGCTATAACCGCACCAATCTCCATACGCTTAGCAACATAATCTGGGTGGTATATTTCTTTAACATAACCTGTAGCAAGACCAATCTGGTTACCATATGAGCTGTAGCCGTGAGCTGCTTCTGTAACAATCTTTCTCTGTGGAAGCTTGCCGTGAAGTGTATCTGCTACCGGAACTGTAGGGTCTGCCGCACCTGTGATACGCATAGCCTGATATACATATGTACGTCCTGAAAGTGGATCTCTTATAGCTCCACCAAGGCAGGTAGCAGCACCACCAAATGGCTCTATCTCTGTTGGGTGGTTATGAGTTTCGTTCTTGAAGTTTACAAGCCACTCCTCTGTCTTTCCGTCAATCTCAACAGGAACAACTATAGAGCAAGCATTAATCTCATCAGACTCTTCCTGATCTTCAAGCTTGCCTTCTGCCTTTAACTTCTTCATACCCATAAGGGCTAAATCCATAAGACATACAAACTTATCTTTTCTGTCTTTATATATAACAGCTCTGTCAGCAAGATACTTATTGTAAGTTTCTTCCATAGGAGCTCTGTAATATCCGTCCTTAAATTCTACATTCTTTAATTCTGTAGCAAATGTTGTATGGCGGCAGTGATCAGACCAGTATGTATCAAGAACCCTGATTTCTGTCATAGATGGATCTCTGTTCTCTTCATTCTTGAAGTAATCCTGAATAAACTTGAAATCCTTAAATGTCATAGCAAGACCAAGTGAATCATATAATTCCTTAAGCTTGTCCCCGCTCATATCCTTGAAGCCATCAAATACAACAACATCTGCTGGTGTATCAAACTTAGTAACAAGTGTATCTGGAAGCTTCTCATCAGCTACTCTTGAATCTACCGGATTGATACAATGGTTTTTAATCTTAGCCTTATCATCATCTGTAAGCTTGCCTGATACAATATAAGTAGTTGCAGTCTTAATTACAGGAGTTTCATTCTCATTAAGGAACTTAACACACTGCTCTGCCGAATCAGCTCTCTGGTCGAACTGTCCCGGAAGATATTCTACAGAAAATACAAAATCATCATCTGAAGCCTTAAATTCATTCTCATACACATCATCAACAGGTGGTTCTGCAAATACTGTTGTAAGTGCCTTCTTATATGTCTCATCAGAAAGATTCTCAATATCATATCTGATAAGCACCCTTACATCTGTAATTGTCTTAATACCGAGATAACCTGTGATTTCATCGTGTAACTCCTTTGCATTAACAGCAAAAGGTTTCTTTTTCTCAACAAAAACTCTTTTAACGCCACTCATTTTAATTATTTCCTTTCTTAATCAGCTGTACTCCTGTCACTACTATTTCAACAAGAATGTAAAATATTTTATCATATCATTACTAAAGAAACAAGACACAAGAACAATGTTGTGTATATTTCTATATTGTATACACTATTCATGCATACGTCTTATAATCTTGTATACAACTTCATTACCCATAACAAGAGGGGCTGTATGTGCAAAGAATACTATGCCGTCTGTCGGTGATAATATCTCACTCTTGACATATCCCTCACACGGATCAATAACCTGACCTATTACCTCATTATGGACAACCGGATCCCCCGGTTCTTTAAACCTTTTGTAAAAACCTGCATCATATGTCTTAACGGCTGATAAATCATACTCGTTAATGACACTTGCTATGTAACCGCTGTGATTGTTATATTTTAATATTCCCATTCTCGTAAGAAATCTTAACACTGACGATACTGCCTGTCTTGCAGACTTTTCATCAACAATATCTGTGCTGTTCGTATATATCGAAAAAGCATTTGTTCCATTCATCTGCCAGCTATAATTAAGCGTTGCCGTATCCATAGGCTTTGGCTTTCTTATAACAACATACTGCAGTCCAAAAAGATTGGCAAGGCTCGCACTCTGATAACCCGTTTCCATCATACGTACATGAGGTATGAAATCTCCAGGCATATAAAAGCTTGCAAACTGTATTCCATAGCTGTAGCCCTTACTGCTTTCAAATATTGCAGCAGCTATCTGCTTGGTAGTATCTCCCGCTTCATCACCAGGGAACATTCTGTTAATATCTGTATTATCTACAGGCCAGAACCTTTTTTCAACATTCATAGAAAATCTGTTAGCTGACGGAATTACTAAAATCTCGTGGTTATGCGATATTGCACCTCTCATTTCAAGGTCTTTTAACACCTTTATAAGCTGTGAGCATATATATAACTGCTGTATCTCATTACCCCTCATAGCCCCGACTATGCAGGCTGATTTCTCGCCATGTCCAAATCTGTAGCCTTCTATCTCAAAATTCTCTCTGTATATTCCCTTAAGACTATATAAAACTTCTTTTTTCATTACACTCTTCCTCCGTGTACTCTCGCAAGAAGTGCCCCCTTGTATACAACTGGATTTTCCCTCAATGTGAATACAATACCATCTACCGGAGATTCAATATGCTGGATTATCCTTCCCTCTATTGGCTCTATTATGTCGCCTATGGCATCTCCCATATGGATATTGCCACATGAATTAATAGATGGAACAAATATTCCGCTTTCCTTCGCTGTCAGGAAATTAACTTCCCCCTCTGTTGAGATAATAGGCTCTCTGACAGCTATTTTATTATCAGCCTCTGGTATTTCCCATATTCCAAGATTACTCATAAGGTTAAATATTCCATCAATAAGCTGCTGGCTGTATTCCCTGTTAATTCTGTTACCAACGCCCATCTCTGCTACAAGCGTAGGTACACCAAGATGATTAAGGCTGTATGCCAGTGTCGCATCAAGCACTGTTATTGATGAAAATATCCATACAAAATCCGCATTTAACATCTTTGCAAATGGAAGCAGTCTTTCCGCATTTTCTTCATTTAGTCTTACCTGCGGCATCTCTCTTACAAATATATTGCTTGAATGAATATCAAGACAGAAATCACTTCCAATTATATCGTTGACAATTCCTGCCGCAACACTCTCTGCCACAGCTCCATTATTATCACCTGGAAATACTCTGTTCATATCAAGCTCAAACATAGGAATTCCCCTTGAACCTGTATCTATTCCAAGGGGATTTACATCTGGATATATATCTATAATTCCTTTTAATCTTTCCAGATTATTATTAACACGTCTTATGACTTCGTAGCACACATACTGCCCATCAAGCTCATCACCATGTATTCCTGTAACAATAGATATTCTTGGAACAGGCTCGCCAGCATAATCTTTCGGTGTGAGCCTGTTCTTCTTAATAACCATTCTCTCATGCACGGGAAGCTCTATTGAAACAACCTCTTCTATCATAAACTAACCTCTGTAAATATATTCTCACTACATAGAATCATAATTTCTTATCAATACACCCTGTGAAGTCTTCTTTAAAGCAATATGCGTAAATACGGTACTAGGAACATATGTCTTATCGCCCATAAATACACGGCTTCCTGGATATATATTCTTATCAATCCTTACAACTGCCCTGTCTGACTCCCTTACAAGTGTATAAAGATTACGGCTTTTTTCTTCATATTTGGCTTTCTCTGCTGTCTTAACAATCTTTGACTGCAACAGCTTTCTGTTAAGTGTTTCATCAAACTTATCAGAACCTGCCTTCTTTAATATATCAAGCTTCTGTAAAGCCTGATTAAATCTGTCTATCTGCGTATCTATATCCTTAAGCACCATAAGCACCTTGGCATATTCACTGCTTATCTCCTTAGTTACACCAACTCTTAATACAGTCTTAGAATAAGACTCACTTCCACAAGCTTTAATACATATGCCCCTTACGCCTGTGACATCTCCGCCTATTACAGAACCTCTCTTGCCCTCAAGATATATTCCGCCATATGCCAAAGCTGTTGTATTAAGCATATAATCACACTTTATATCACTATGGCTTATAATATGTGCATTCTCGAAAAACCTTGCTGATATATTGCCCATAGCTTCAATTCTTCCGTTCTCACCTGCATTAACACCATCCTGTATAATGATATCCTGTCCTGACCATATATCTGCATCTTCAACATATCCACCTATGTATATATTACCCATAGCGTGTATCTTGACACTGCCTCTGACACTTCCGTTAATCTCTACGTCACCATTAAAATCTATGCTTCCTGTTCCAACATCAACATCACCGCTGACATTATATACATTACTTACATTAAGGTCGTAGTTACGATATTCTACTTTACCGCTTAACTGGGCATAATAAGACTTGCCGTCCTCTGACACTGTAAAGCCCTTGCCTCTTAACTTAGGTCCTGGTCTTCCTGGCTTTGGAACTAAAAGCTTTCCAAATACGTCATATCCAAATTCACCCTTGGTAGGTTCTATATACTCTGCAAGCTTATCATCTTTATTAACCTTCTCAAAAAGCTTTACATTAAAATAATCAACAGAACCATCTTCTCTTAATGTAGGCTTATTATCTCTTTCATACTCTGAATCAAAGAAGAAGTTGTAATAACCATCAGTACCGTTAACTGCACTTTTGCCTTCTGCTACCACGATTTCAATATCGTACAGCTTATTAAGAATAACTTCGCGTATTCTCGCTTCATTAATTCCTGTACGCACACCTGCCTGTGAAAGCTTGTCTGCAATCTCCTCATATGTATAAGCTTCATCACTGCCTATGCCATTAAGGACTATACTTGCTTTCATATGATCATTATCAACATTGACAACTACTTCTTTGGTATTTAACTGTATCTGTTCTCTAAGTACATCATTCAATTCTGACTCCTCCAATCAACCATAGCACATTGTCTTATGTCATCTTTATAATCGAATTCCCCTTATATGTATGTCCTTAATTACTGGTCTTTATATACTAATAATTCCGAAGGATCAAGACCCCTCTCAAGCATTATTCTTATCTGCTCCATCTGTCTGCAAGTATATCTTGCATCGGCGTATACGCTTACATCTACACCACTCTGAAGTCCAAGCAATATCTCCTGACTTTGAAGTTCATTAAGCTGTGGTTCTTCCTGAACCTTGCCATCATTCTCAATCTGTTCTCTCATCTCTTTCATCTGGACAGCATTGATAAATGGATCTGCATATGGACTTACGTCTATTCCTTCTTCTTCTCCTAATCTTATCTGTTCCATCTGTCCTGAGGAGAAACCTATCATATTATACTTGGTAATATCTATTCCAGCCTCAAGTCCTAACCTTAACTGTTTCATCTGGTCTGCTGTATATTCATGAAGCATATACTTCGATACATCTACACATTTTAACAAGCCTATTCTAATCTCGTTAAGCTGGTGTGCATCGAAATTCTCATCAACGAAAAATGTTAAATCAACATCATCTCTCTTAGCCAGTCTTATCTGTCTTAACACCTCACCAGAATATCCAAGCTTTGCATATCTTGTAAGATCAAATCTGTACTTTAATGCAAGACGAATCTCTCTCATAACAGAATAATCGTACTTCGGATTGCATATAAGCGATAAATCAATACCCTCTTTTATACCTTCTTTAATCTGCTCCATCTGCATATAATTATACTCCGGATCTGCCATAGCACTTACATCAATTCCTTCCTCAAGTGCCATTCTTATAACCTTCATCTGCCTTGAATTATATTCGGGACTGGCATATATAGAAATATCAACGCCATTATCATTACCTTTAGTAATCTCAAGCACCTGAAGTTCGTTAAATCCAGCTTTCTTCCATTCATCTATTCCCGCATGGGAATCCGCTAAATTCCTGATTTCATTCTTTCCCATAGTTCTCTCCAATATAAATAATCATATAATTAATTGTCACAGTCCGTATTTATACTAGAATAATAGCATATGTCTGACAATTTCTCAACATATTACTTGCCAAATCTCACCACAATTGACAAATTCCCTCATAATTCCCCATATGCCTTATAATCTCCAGAAATCCTCAATACATTTTCCTGTATTATTAATATCTACAGGATACACTTTATCCCATTCCCTTGGATACTGCATCTGGTATTCCTGTGTCATAAAACGGTCATCTAACAGAAGTATTATACCCTTGTCATCTGCAGTTCTTATAACTCTTCCAGCCGCCTGCAGCACCTTGTTCATTCCCGGAAATACATACGCATACTGATAGCCATTCTTACCTATACTGTCAAAATAATTTCTTAATATATTACGCTGTCTGCATATCATAGGTATGCCTGTTCCTACAATACACGCCCCTATAAGTGACTTATCCCTTAGGTCAATTCCCTCAGAAAATATACCGCCAAGCACACAAAAGCCCGTGACATTTCCACTTGTATTATCCATAAATACTGACAAGAAATTCTCTTTATCGGCTTCCGTCATATTATTATCCTGTATCAATACATTTTCTCCCTCAGAGAGATGATAAATGTAGCTTCCATCCTCAACATCGTGCAGATCTATAACATTGCAGGCATATTTTTGTATATATATATCATACACCTCTCTCATATAGCTGTAAGAAGGAAAGAATATCATATATTTGCCTTGCTTCGACTGCGTAAGTGTGTGGATATAACCTGCAATCTTGGTGTACTCATTATAATTACGCCTCGTATACCTGCTTGTAACATCACGTCCAATAAGCACTCTCTTATTATCAGTATCAAACGGCGAATGTGCATACACAGCATAGTCATCTGCATTTCCTGAAAGCATTTCCTTAAAATAATTCACTGGAAGAAGTGTCGCCGAGAACATTATTGTCGATATTCCCTGACTTAATCTCTGCGATAACTGTCCTGACGGGTCAACACAGTACAGATGAAGTGCAAAGTCACCGTCATCGATATGCTCAGCATATATAACATACTTCTCATCTATGCAGTCATACATATTAATAAAATGTCTTATCTTAAAGAAGAATTCTATTATCTCATCGCACACCGGCTTTCCTTTATTCTTATCCAAGAACTTCTGCATATACGAATAACACGATTGCAGATTAGCTAAAAATGTGCCACAGTAATCATCTATTATTATATATTCTTTATCACAGGCTCTCTTTAATTCAAGAAGATATTTGTTGCATTTTTCAAGGTATGAAGTCAGCCTTTTGTCCATATCCTTAACTACTCTTTTGCAGGCAAGAAAATCTTCCTTGACAAGCGTTGCACTATACATCTTCCTTGCCCTGTCAACAAGATTATGTGCCTCATCTACAAGAAATACATAATTGCCTTTGCCGCCATCACCAAAATATCTCTTTAATGAAGCATCTGGGTCAAATACATAATTGTAATCGCATATTATTCCATCGCACCAGTATGAAACATCAAGCGACATTTCATACGGACACACCTTATGCTTCACTGAATACTGCAATATCGTATCCCTGTTAATTACCGCTTCATTAGTGATTATATCGTAAACAGCTTCATTTACCCTGTCAAAATGCCCCCTTGCATACTCGCACACCTCTGGATTACAGTTGTGCTCATCAAGATGACATATTTTATCCTTCGCCGTCAGTGTCACTGTGCGAAAATGCAGTCCTGCATCTCTTAGTATCGCATATGTTTCCTCGGCTACCGTTCTCGTTATTGTCTTGGAGGTAAGATAGAATATCTTGTCAGTTAAGCCATTACCGCACGACTGCACGGCTGGATATACTGTTGATATAGTCTTTCCTACTCCTGTCGGTGCCTGTATATATAACACCTTCTGTTCTTTTACCGTGTGGTATACACTCGCAACCAGCTTCTTCTGCCCCTCACGGTACTCAAATGGAAAATGCAGTTTCTGAATTGAAGCATTCCTTTCTGCCCTTTCATCAAATACATAATCCATCCACTTTTTAAAGCCAGCTACAAGTTCTCTGTACCATTTTATAATTGACTCACTGTCATATTTCTCTTTAAATCTTACTATTTTCTCAGTTTCTGTATTACAGTAAGTAAGCTGTACATTAATGCTCTCCAGATTATACCTTGTTAAATATATATAAGCGTACACCATAGCCTGTGCCTTATGCACATACACCGGCTCTTTAAGCTTTCCTACATCTGACTGCATAGTCTTAATCTCATCAATTGTAACCTCACCTATCGGCAGCTTATTGCCATCCTCATCTTCCTCAATGTCAGCTATTATTCCGTCTGCCCTGCCCTCTATTCTAAGCTCGTATTCAATTCCACCCTCTGATGTCAGCTCCTCTTTATTCCTAAGAAGCACCTCTGCCCTGTAATTAGAACCCATAGAGTGCTGGATTTTCCTGTGAAGCCTCGCCCCCTCCTGCATAACCTTAACATCAGCAACACCTGTATCCCTGTTATCAATATCCCCACCAAGGCACATAAATTCAACCAGATTTCTTACTGATATATTAAATGTATTATCTTTAATTACATACATATCTGTGCCTCCTTATATATCATATTTCTGCGTATTTTTTTGTGCTAATTATATCATAATTTTTGCGCAGCTTTTCAGCGCATATAAAGTTCCGCAAGGAACTTTTAAGATGAGCACTTTTGTGCTCATTATATCATAATTTTCTTTTTATCTACCCTATACTCACGAACCCGTGCTTATCGCACTCTTTCGTCCTGCTTCGCACGACTGTTCGTTCGTTAATGGCGCAAGAAAAGTAAATGTCTGCTTCGCAGCCGCTTCCTTTTCTTTTGCGCTCATTATATTAAAATTCTTCTGTGACGTTATAGACATACCCATTCTTTACTCTGCCAGTACGCTTTACTATCTCAAGATAATTAAGAATATTAAGCGTATATCTTGACGCTTCAACACTGACCCCAGCCGCCATGGCAAAGTCTTTCACCGTAAAATCTTCCTTCAAATCCGCTGGAACTAACTGCATATAATCCTCTATCCTGTCAAACTTTACTATTCTTCTTATCCCAACCGGTACTCTGTCATATCTTGTTGAACCTCTTTTCTTATCATAACTCCAGCCGTTAAGAAGCTTATATTCTTCCATATCCATAAGCACAAGATTGATTGAAAGATTAGGATTTTTCAGATAGCTTTTTATCTTATATAACTCGTAAAATGCATCATATTCCGTAAAATGTCTTGGCGACTTTCTCCTGCCCTGAACCTCTCCATTATCAGGATTAACCCAGCTTAACCACTTGTTAAATGGAAGTGGATACACCACAGTAACGTGGTAATCTTGTAGAAATACCGAAAGCTTATCCCTCAGTTTATTAAGCTGGCGTGTCTGTATCTCTATTATTCCTTTGTCATTATATATATCAGCATAATAACCGCTCATAGCGACCTCGTGCTTGTCCTCATCAGGCTCATAATACAGCTTAAGGACAGCGTGAAGTGTCTTTTCTGACAATGTCCCTATCCCTTTGTTATTATGTGCCTTGCCAATTATCTTATCTTTAGCATTAACAAATGCCTCGTAATCTTCATATTCCGATGTTTCATATAATATATTGTTCAATGTTCTGTCCATAACCCTGTCTCTTATACACATCTCCGAGCCCACGAGACAGGCAGAAATCTC
>ERZ1026882.895-NODE-895-length-13860-cov-57.753495_pt1 | contig 13860 bp, 13 predicted proteins | sample MGYA00380171_ERZ1026882 | MGnify/ENA primary metagenome ERZ1026882 (study PRJEB33269, sample SAMEA4719807) | human gut metagenome | biome: human-associated habitat; feature: organic feature; material: feces | place: Cameroon | collected 2013-10 ...
GCCCATGGCGGGAAAGTAGGTAGCGGCCGGCTTTTATCTTATACATGCTTTCATGAGGCTGTTTTTTAAGTTGTCAAAACTTCTTAAAAGACAGTTTTTTTTTGCAGTTTTTATCGTCTTGTTTTTTTCTTTAGGCATTCATTAATCGGTTCAGATGATGGATATTTTGGCGCACGGATATAAGAAACGCTTGTATTTCCATTTGATATGTTGATTTACTTCGTTAAATATGTATAATTTCAATATGACAAAAGAATTTTCAAATTGGACTGATTATGACCATTGGCTTATTGCAGATTATGGAATGATGGTTATAAGCGGCAAAGAAAGAATGGCTACAAATTACGATAAATATTTCATAAATAAAATTGAAGAGATTGATGGAAAGATTGTTGTTGAATATGAGGAAGCCAATACACCAAGATAATTTTTTTTGTTACTTAGCTTACAATATTTTTTATAGTTTCAAAATCAATTTCTTCAACGGCCTCTTTTAAGTTTTCGAATTTTAATTTTAAACTTTCTGGAAGTTTTATATTTGAAAGAATATTTATTTCGTCTTCAATTGATGCAAGGTCACATTCTTCTGCGAATTCTTTTATTTTCATCACTATGTGTGAAAGCTCGTCTTTTGAAACTACTGGAAGTTCTTCTTCATTTTCAATATGCTTGTTGAACCGCGTATTCAGTTCTATTTCAGACATAATACACTTTTCAATAAGTTCTGGCGTTTTGTCCTTTATAAAATCAATATTTTTTTCAGCTGCTGATTTTTCAAGTTTCTCTGTAAGAAAACTCAGTTCGTGGAAACCGCAAATTTTTGCTGAGCTTTTTAACGCATGGACTTCTATTTTGAAAAGTTTTAATGACTGCTCGTTTCCTTCTTCTGCTTCTTGTTGGTATTTACGAATCAGTTTTGCTTTTTGTGGAATTTGATGCAAAAAGGTTTTTAGAATAGCTTCATTTACTGGCTCTGAAAGTTCTCTTTTTTCTGATTCAGTTTTAGCATTTTCAAAAATGCATTTAGAACGTAGAAGCCTTGTCCTCATTATGTGGTCAAGCTTTTGTGCTTCAATTGGTTTTGGAAGAAAATCATCGAACCCGCAAGCAAGAAAATTTTCACGCGCACCGTCTGTTGTATTTGCTGTAAGCGCAACTATGCAGTTTTGTATTCCCTTTTTCTTTTCTTCGCCACGAATTATTTTTGTGGCTTCTTCTCCATCCATAATCGGCATCATGTGATCCATAAAAATAATGTCGAATTTTTCTTGCTCAGTTTTTTTTACAGCTTCCTCTCCATTCATGCATGTTTCAACTTTGCATTTATATTTTGCAAGATAGCCTTGTGCCACGAGAAGATTAACTTCATTGTCATCGACAACGAGAATTTTTGCATTTGGAGCTATGAAAGAGATTGATTCTGCTTTTTTATTTTCTTTTGATTTTCCAATAGTTTGTGGAATTGAAAAGTAAAAATTGCTTCCTTTTCCATATTCACTGTCTACACCGAATGTTCCGCCCATAAGGGAAACAAGCTGCTTTGAAATTGCAAGTCCAAGTCCGCTGCCTTCTTTTTTTCTGTTGTGCTGTATATCAACTTGCTGAAATGAAGTGAAAAGTTTTTCTAAGTTTTCTTTTTTTATTCCAATTCCTGTGTCTTTTACGGAAAAATCAAGGATAATTTTTTGATTTTCCAAAAAGCTTTCTTTTGATTTTAAGGGTTCATGCAGTTTTACAGTTATTTTGATTTCGCCTTCTTCTGAAAATTTTGCCGCATTTCCTGCAAGATTTAAAAGCACCTGTTTTATTCTTATATCGTCTCCAAAAAGATTGCGCGGAACATTGTTGCTGACATCTATAGAAAGTGCGACTGATTTTGATGCAAGTCTGACTTTTATAATTGATTCAACATCGCTTATTAATGTATCAAGATTGTAGTCTGCAGGAACAATTTCGAGTTTTCCTGATTCTATTTTAGAAAAGTCAAGGATGTCGTTTATAATAGTTAGAAGCGTATGCGCAGCGCGGTTTATTTTCTCGAGATAAGTTGCTGTAATCGGAGATGAATCTTTCAGTGCAATTTCTGAAAAACCTAGAATCGCATTCATCGGTGTTCTTATTTCATGGCTCATCGTGGCAAGAAATGTTGATTTTGCCTGATTTGCGCTTTCTGCTTCTGCCCTTGCTTCCCTAAGCCTTATGCTTTGCTTTGCCCGCAGTATTAAATTCATTTGCCTTACGATTACACAAAAATAGCCTAGCACTACAAAAAGATAGAGATTTGGTTTATAGAATATACTTGGATCTAGTTTTTGTACAAAAAGAATTTCTATTACAATTACTGCTGTTGCTGCTGTAACAAGAGGAATTATAATAACTGGTATCAGATTGAATATGATTACTGAAACAAGGCTGCTTGTAAAATAAAGTGCAAAGTCAAGTTGACTTGTCGTATGAAAATCTGTAATAAGCATAACTACATTCCATGCGATTATAAATGCAACATACAAATGGGAAAGCAAAATAACTCTGCGTTGCCTTGTGTGAAGATTGTTTCTACATGGGCGATTAAAAATATATACTGCGACAGAAGCGCATACTAACAAAATATAAAGTATGTTGTATAGACTTTGCCACTTCATAAAGTCTGGATTTTTTACTATATTGCTGAATAATAATATTGTTGCTTCAAGAATTGCAACGATTGGTGCGACTTTGTCCAATATGGAGCTGTTGTTTAAGGCGGCAAGAAAAGAAAGTTCTTCTCGTTCTGTTTGATTTTGAATTTTATAATCAGATTTTTCTGCTGTCTTGAACTTTATATTTTCAGTTTGTTTCATTTTTTTCAAAAAAGTCATCTATTCTTTTTAAGATTTCTTTCGGCTGCATAGACTTTAGAATATATCCTTCCGGCTTCAGACTCATTGCGCTTTTTACACTTTCTGTATCGCTCACACCTGTAAGAAAAAAAACAGGAATGTCTTTTGTTTTTTCTTCAGAGCGAATCATTTGAAGTGTCTGGATTCCATCGCAAACTGGCATCATGTAGTCAAGAAGAATCAAGTCTGGTTTTTGTGTTCCGAGCAAAGAAATTGCAGATGTTCCAGATTTTGCAACTGTTGTTTTGTAGGATTCTTTTAGTATGCTGATTAAAGCTCTGAGCATAACTGGGTCATCATCAACGATAAGAATATGCTTTCGGCTGTCAGTTTTTTGCTCTGGCTTTTTTAATTTAATTTTGTCGCCTCTTTTTGTATGCATTGATTCAAGTGCAATTGAAATTTTTTCAATAATATTTGACATTGGAGTTGGCGTTATAATGATTCCTATTATGCTTCCGCCCCAAGGCATTATGTAGTCTTTATAGTCAAATTTGTTTCCAATGAAAATAATCGGGAAGTTCTTTGACTTTTCATCTGTAACTATCTTTTGATAAGCTTGTACATCCTCATGTGAAAGTTCATTTGAATATACTGCGATTAAGTCTGGCTGCATTTCGGCAGCTCTGCTTGGAAGCACTATTTTATTAAAATCTTGCATTATGATTTCATAATTTTTTGAAAGTGAATTGAAAATATCACTAGCTGTTTTTGAAATATTTGCAACAAATAAAATTTTATCCATATTTTCAAAATTATATCACAATGCTTTTTTTATGAATAGAATAACCTAAATACGAATGCTTGATGCTGTCTGAATCTAGGTTATAAAATTTTTGTTTAGTTTTGACTTTAAAAGTAAAATTAACGAAAAGTTAAAACGTATGCTTCTTTTGAAAACTTAGTTACACAATATACTTTTCTGTTTGAGCTGAAAGTTCCTTTGCAAATTTTTTGTTCTCAGATGCCATGCCGATGAGTTTGTTTGCATTGGAATTTATTATTTGTGTAGATTTTTTTATTTCATCAGTTTTTGATGATAAATTCTTAGCGGCATTTTCAAGTTCCTTTACTTGGGCAACAACATTTTCAATTCCAGAATTCATTTGCTTTGAATTTTCAATTATAGTATGCGTTGTTTCTTTTATGTTTCCAAGCGCATCTACAATTTGCTTGCTTCCGATTGACTGCTCTTCCATAGAAGAACGTATTTCTGTAATTAAAGAATCATCGCTTGAAATTTGATTTACGATTTCACCAAAAGTAAGACCTGCGCTGGTTGCCGCATTTGTAACTTCATTTATATTTTCAATTACTGAAGAAAGTGTCTGTTTTATGTAATGTGACTGTTTCGTTGTGCTTTCAGAAAGCTTGCGGATTTCTTCGGCTACAACGGCAAAACCTTTTCCGGCTTCTCCGGCATGAGCGGCTTCAATTGCGGCGTTCATGGCAAGAAGATTTGTTTGCTGGGCAACGTCCTCAATTACTTTGTTTGTATCCAGAAGTTTTTTAGATTCAGCAGAAACTGATTCTATGAGATTGATTACATTTTCGATTTTGTTTTTTCCGTCTTCTGAATCTGAAGAAAGCTGGTTGAAACTGTTTCCGAATTTATCGATATTTTCAGTGATTGATTTTATGTTTGAAATCATTTCCTCTACAGCCGCAGAACTTTGAGAAAGGTCGTTGTTTTGATCATGAATCTGTGCAGAAAGCTGATTTGTAATTGAACTCATTTTTCCCATTGTGTCGACTGTAAGTGAAACTGTTTCGAGCTGCGTTTTTGCTTGGTCTGCAAGTTCCGATGAATTGTCTGAAATCTGCTTTATTTCTGATGAAATTCCCGAACTGTTTTCATTCAGGTTTTCTGCGACTTTACTTAATGAAATTATATTTTGCTTTGAAACTGCGACCATCTTGTTTATGGATTCCGTGAAAGCGTTTATGCTGCGCCGCATTTTACTGATTTCATTTTTTCCTTTTTCTGCTGAAAGTCTGAGCGTAAGATTTCCTGCCGCCATTTTTTCAAGAATGCGTGCGGTTTCTTCAATCGGCTTGGAAAATTTTTTGGAGAAGAAAAGGCTTACAAAAATTGCGGCAACCAGCACAACTGCCATTGTTTCAAAAATATAAAGCAAAAGTTTTGAAAAGTGCGTTCTAACTTCATTTTCAATTTGCTGAAGTTCAACGTTTATGTCGTCATAATAATTTCCGCTGCTTACAATCCAGTTCCACGGCTTGAACAGCATTGAGTATGTTCTTTTTGGCGCGACAGTTATTCCGTCTGACTTTGTGAAATAAAATTCACTGAATCCGCCTTCTTTATTTTCATTTACAACACTAAGAATTTTTTTGATTATTGTTACGCCGTTTTTGTCTTTAAGATTTTTTCGGTTTTGACCTTCGTTCTGTGGAAGAATTGGATGGGCGATGAGTGTGCAGTCTGTTGCGTCAATCCAAAAGTAGCCGGAACTGTCATCTCCGTAGCGGATATTTTTTATAATTTTTATTGCTTCTTTTTGCGCCTGCTCATGTGAAAGTGTTCCGTTTTGCTCTTCTTCATAAAAAGTCTTTAAAATTGAAATGGCATTTTGGATTTGAAATTTCACAGAATCATCGTAGCCTTTCATTCGCTCAAATCTTACGCTTTCTGTGCTGAACTTTTGAATTTTTCCAATTCCAACTTTTAACGTGCCTATTATTCCGATGCTGGCAACTGCTATGAGTGAAATGCAAAATGTAAGAACAATGGTTTTTATAGATTTCATTTGTAAATTCGACCTTCAAAGCAGATAATATATCTTGGCAATATTTTTGTAAATATATTTATTGTTTATAAATATCTTCATAATTGAGTTAAAATTTTATCAGCGCAATGTTAAAAAGGAGTTTTATTTTGAAAATCGCATTGATTCAGGGAAGCTCGCAGAAAAATACCTATGGTTTTATTATTGAAAACGGAAAAATTCATTCTGCTTGATTTGAAAAAACTTTGCAACATCCGTAATTTTTTTTCATGCAACGGACGTGGCAAAGTCATCTTGGGGATTATAAGTATTCCGCCTGTTTTGCGTCGTCAATTTCCTTTCTGTCCTTTTTCAGGTAGAACAGAGTGATTACGAGCGTGAGAATTTCAGTTGCGGGAGAGGAGAGCCACACTCCGTTCATGCCAAGAATTGCCGGAAGAACAAAGATTGCCGCAAGAAGAATCACAAGTCCGCGTGCGCTTGAAATCACCGCCGACTCTTTCGCTTTTCCGATTGACGTGAAGTAGAACGAGGCGATTGCGTTTAGTCCGCAGAGAATGTAGCTCCACATGAAAATCAGGATTCCGCTTTTAATCATATGCTGAACCTCTGCGTCGCTCACGAAAATTCTGCTATACCAGCCTGAGCCGAATCCGACGAGCGCGACTGTCGCGCATCCTGCCGCAAGCACAAGAAGAACTGTCCGCGTAAAAAGGTTCCGTACCAGAAGTTTTTCCTTTGCGCCGTAGACAAAGCTTGAAAGAGGAGCCATTCCCTGACCGAATCCGCACACAACCATGCTGAAAACATAAGTTGTGTAGCCAACGACCGTAAACGCCGTAACGCCGTCAACTCCAATCCGTCTCATAATCACAAAGTTGTAAGCCGCCATGCTGATGCACATTGAAAGCTCGCCGATGAATTCCGAAAGTCCGTTGAGCATTGTGTCGCGGAAAACTTTGCGGTCAAAGCGGAACCTGACGAACCTGAACACTCGCGCCTTTTTCAGAAAATAAAAAAGAAGAAAAGCGAATCCAAGCAGAGCCGAAACAAGAGAAGCCGCCGCAATTCCGCGAACCCCGAATCCGAAGCCCACCGTAAAAAGCCAGTCGAGCAGAATGTTCAGAACGCAGGTGAAAGCCGTAACAGCCATGTAGAACTGCGGTCGCCCTTCCGCACGCACGAACATTCCAAGCGAGGCGTTCACGGTCATAACCGGAAGCTCAAAAAGAAGAATCGTATAATATTGAAGAAAATATTCTGCGACATCTCCCTCCGCGCCAAGAACGGCAAGAATCGTCCGCAAAAGAAAAAACATGACAACGCTCAAAAGCACGGATGCCACTGCGCAGGTTGCAATCGTCTGGCTGAAAACAGAACGGCAGCTTTCTTCGTCCTTTCTTCCCATCAACATTCCAGCAATAACCGAGCCGCCCACCGAAACCATAAGCCCTGTCGCAAGAAAAAGATAGATAATCGGAAGCCCCAAATTCACCGCCGCAATCGCGTCCTTGTGGATAAAGTTTCCCATAAAAAATCCGTCCGCCACGTTTATGAGCGAAGTAAGCACCATGCTGATTATCGCCGGAACAGAAAAAGCCAAAATCGCACGTGTCCTGTTTGCGCGGATTGAATCGACGTTCATAGAATTCATAAATACCTCTAAGTAAAAAAAAGAGAAAATTGTTTGAATTGATTTTGGCGCGCCGGAATCGTTTACGCTTCTTATGTTACAGAAAAGAATAATTTAATACTTATGAATTCTTGCTTTTTTAGAATGGATTGTCGTATCAAGTGTGGCAATGTCGGTTTGAACTTCTATTCAACCGGAAAGCACAGGTCGATTTCCATGTAGGTTGCGTCGTCGTTCACGTAGACGTATCTGTCGAATCCCATGCGGTCTGCGAATTTTGCGCCGCTTTTTGGAAACCACACGTTGAACATATTCTGGTACGCCGCGTAGATTTCCTTAATCTGCGCGGTCAGGTGGAGAAGAATGTAGTCAATCGCCTTGTTGATTGTCTCCCGTGGAATCATGACAAAAAATTATAGCAGATATTTGCGGTTGAGAAAACGTATGGCAGATGGCGTGAAAATATTTCATTTGCTGCCCGGCGCACTTTTTGCTCATTCGAAAATTTTCACGTGCTGCCCGATGTGTTTTCTGTCTCTGAAACTATTGTGTCAATGTTTTTGGCAAGATAATTGATTTTGAGTTTGCGTTAGGGCATGAAAGCCCGAAGTTCTGTAGCGGAACAAAGTGCAGCGGAAGAATGAGCGTTAGCGAAGGCTGGAACGCCCGACCCGAACGGCTGTTGAGCTTGCCGAAACAGAGCGAGGAAAACGCCCGTAAAATTTCCCTTTACGCATGATAAAACTGTGCAGAAAATGTCAGGAGCAGATTTTGTTTCCACTGTATTCTTTTATTGTGCTTTCGTGGCATGAATCAAATTCATTTTCAGAAAGGAGAAAAAAATGGAATGGCTTACGGCGATAAAAAAGTCAATTGATTTTATGGAGGCGCATCTTTTGGATGACATTTCGGCCGATGACGTTGCGGCGGAAATCTTTATGTCTCCGTTTTATTTTCATCGCGGATTCAAGATTCTGAAGGAGATGACGCCTTCCGAGGACATCAGTAACAGGCGGCTTTATCTTGCGGCTCTTGACGTTCTGGGCGGAAAGGAAAAAGTGATTGACAAAAATTGCGCTTGGAACAAAGCATTTTTTCTTCTATATTATATACGTGATTCTGTTTTAATTTTTTACAGGATTTGCTGTGAGTCTGATTTTGTAGATGACGGAGAATTTATGTCTGAAAAGGAAATCCACAAAAAACTTGAAAATCTTAAAAATTATCTTCGTTCGCTTGGAAGCGTGATTGTTGCGTTTTCGAGCGGAGTCGACTCAACGTTTTTGCTGAAAATAGCGCACGATGTTCTTGGCGAAAATGCGGTTGCTGTTACGGCGAAATCCTGTAGTTTCCCAAAGCGCGAGGCAGACGAGGCGGAAGAATTTTGTAAAAAAGAAGGAATCCGTCATATAAGTGTGGATTCTGAGGAGCTTGATATTCCGGAATTCCGCCGCAATCCAAAGAACCGTTGCTATCTCTGCAAAAAAGAGATTTTTACAAAAATCATTGCGCTTGCAAAAGAAAATAAAATAACTTTTGTGTGCGAGGGAAGTAATATGGATGACAACGGAGATTATCGGCCTGGCTTGCAGGCGGTTGCGGAACTCGGTGTAAAAAGTCCGCTGCGTTATTGCAATTTATACAAGGAAGAAATCCGCGCGCTTTCAAAGGAAATGAATCTTCCGACTTGGAAAAAGCAGTCGTTCGCGTGCCTTTCTTCGCGCTTTCCTTATGGCGAAGAAATAAGCGAGAAAAAACTTTTGATGGTTGACAGAGCGGAACAGTTTCTGCTCGACAAAGGATTTTGTCAGCTTAGGGTAAGAATCCACGGCGAAAATCTTGCAAGAATCGAAGTTTCCCCTGCGGAAATGGAAAAGGCATTTTTGCTCCGGGAAGAAATTATGGGTGCATTAAAATGTTTTGGCTTCTTGTACGTTTCGCTTGACTTGCAGGGCTACAGAACCGGCGCAATGAACGAGGCTTTAAAATGAAAGATTCTTTTTGCGACTTGGGATTTACAAAGCTCGACACAGGACGAAAAGAGCGGACTGGATTTGGCGAGGTTGTTTTTTGCCATGGAAAAAGAAATGAGTTTTTGAAAGATATTTTTTCAAGGCTTTTTGAAGCGAATGGCGAAGTTCTTGGAACTCGTGCAACGCAAGAGCAGTTTGAGCTTGTAAAGGAAATTCTTCCGCAGGCGACTTACGACAGCGTTTCAAGAATTATAAAAGTTCAGGGCGAAAAGAAAAAACTTGTTGGAAACATTGCGGTCTGCACAGCTGGAACTGCGGACATTCCTGTTGCAGAAGAATCTGCCCAGACTGCGGAATTTTTCGGCTCGTATGTCGAGCGCATTTTTGATGTCGGCGTTTCTGGAATCCATAGAATGCTTTCTCAGACTGAAAAACTTGAAAAGGCGAATGTCGTTGTCGTGATTGCCGGAATGGAAGGCGCGCTTGCAAGCGTTGTTGGCGGCTTGGTGAGTGTTCCTGTTATTGCAGTGCCGACTTCGGTGGGATACGGCGCGAACTTGGGCGGAATTTCGGCTCTTTTGTCAATGATAAACTCGTGTGCAAACGGAATCAGCGTTGTGAACATAGACAACGGCTACGGTGCTGGCTACATCGCGACGCAGATAAACCGTCTTGCAATCGGTGGAAGCGTAAAAAATCAGGCAGGTGAAAAATGAGCGATTTATATCTTGAATGTAACTATGGAATTTCAGGCGACATGGCGGTTGCAGCTTTGCTTGATGCAGGTGCGGACAGAACGGCTCTTGAAAAGGCTTTGGCGAGCATTCCGGTAAAAGGATTTAAAACTGAAATAAAGCGCGTGGAAAAAAACGGCGTTTCCTGCCTTGATTTCAATGTGATTTTGGATTCAGAACACGAAAACCACGATCACGACATGAACTATCTTTTTGGACATGAGAGCGCGGAACATAATCACGGGCATGGCGAACATTTCCACGGGCATACCCATCATCATTCTGAGGCAGAAGAACATTCTCACGCGGCACAGCATGAAATTCATCACGGTGAACAAGTTCACTATGAACAAGTTCACTATGAACAAGTTCACGGTGAACAAGTTCATCACCACGAGCACCGGAATCTGCATGATGTTCTTGAAATAATCGACAAGACAGAGATGACAGAAAACGCGCGGAAACTTGCGCATAAAATTTTTGAGATAATCGCACAGGCGGAAAGCAAGGCTCATTCAAAGCCGGTTGAGGAAGTTCACTTTCATGAGGTCGGCGCGGTCGATTCTGTCGTTGACGTGATTGCGCTTGCGGTCTGCTTTTACAGCCTTCACGTTGAAAAAGTTTTTGTTCCGTTTTTGTGCGAGGGAACGGGAACTGTAAGATGTCAGCACGGAATTCTTCCTGTTCCAGTTCCGGCGGTCGCGAACATTATGCAGGAATATTACGTTCCGCTAAAAATAACTGGGGAGCGCGGCGAATTTGTTACTCCGACTGGGGCGGCTTTTGTTGCTGCGGTTGCAACGGAATTTAGTCTGCCGAAAAATTTTGTGCTTAAAAAAATCGGAATGGGAGCAGGGAAACGGGATTACGGCGTTCCTAACATTGTTCGTGCGATGCTTGTTGAAACGAAGGAAAAAAACAATCCTGAAAATCAGCTTACTTCCGCTTTGCACGACAAGATTATAAAACTTGAGACGAACATTGACGATTCAACCGGCGAGGCGTTGGGCTTTGTGATGGACGAGCTTTTTGCATCGGGTGCGCTTGATGTTCACTATCTTCCGTGCTTTATGAAAAAGAACCGGCCGGCGTGGCTTCTGGTTGTGCTTTGCAGGCTTGAAGATGCGGCGAAAATGGAAAAAATCATTTTTATGCATACAACGACAATCGGAATCAGAATTTCGCAAATGGAACGTACCTGCCTTGCTCGTTCGGAGTGTTCGGTAGAAGTTTTTGGAGAAAAGGCGGAAGTGAAAGTCGTGGACGTGTACGGCGAAAAACGTTTTTATCCGGAATACGAAAGAGTTTCGCGGATTGCGCAAAAAACAAAAAAGCCATTCGGCGAAGTCTACAACAAAATTGTGAATGAGTGCGCTTGTACTAAATGATATTTCATAAAAATTTGGAGGAATAACAAAAACTTTGCCCAAGATAGCGTCAAGGTTTTTGTTTACAAGTTTGCGTTGCAAACTTATATATCAACTGTTGTTTTCGCTGGAAACTTGCGTTGCGAGTTCACTGCGTTGCGAAACAACTAAAAAACTCAAATCGAAAATTGAAGTTTTCTCATTGAGTTTTTTTTGGATGAAATTATGGCGTGTTTTACTGTTCCTTTGGCGGAGGCTGTTGTTCTTACAGCCGTTAAGAAAATTGCTTTTAAGCATAATGCGGATTCTGTTATCAATGAGGCGGAAATGACGAAAAATCAGAAAATCGCAGTGCTTAAAGAAAAATTCAGAATCCTTGAGAAAATGCTTTACGGCGGAAGTTTTCTGCTTGCAGTCGAGCATTTGTATCACGGTGAAATCAGCCTTGTTCCGCCATTTTTAACGGCAATGAAAAATCCGGCTGAAATTCCTGAAATGCTGCGTGAAATGGCGACCGTAGGAGTTGGAATGGCTCTGCTTACAACTGTGGTCTGGGCGGCAGGAATCGGAATCTCGGCATTAGTGAAAAATCTGAAGAAAAAATCAGCAGACGGAATTGGACTTTCCGGGGCGGCTGTCTGATGTGCCTTCTGATTGCAGTTGCCGCGGCGATTGTGTTTTCCGTGCTGTTCTTTATCTCAAAAAAAAATGACGGCGCGGAAAATCCAAAAACTTCCCGCTTAAGAAAATTTACCAAGCCTCTTTTTACAACGGCGCTCGCTTTTTGGGCTGCCGCAATAATGTGGAGCGTAGACGGAATTGCGAACGTTTTGGGAGGCGAGCCATTTTTGGAAATAAGCAAAGAGGATTCTGTTCTAGGAGTGATTGTCGCCTTGTGCGGAGCCGCGCTTTTTGCAGTTCTTGCATTGCGGAATCTAAAAAATCACAAGGAATAAGATAAGAACTTTAGAAAATGACAGTTGACTTGCAGAAAACTTCATTTTGATATGAAACGTTTTTTTTATCTCATTCTATGTTTTCTTTCGGTTTTGTCCTGTGATATTTTAATTCGCAATGCGTGGATGTGGATTTCTCACTTGCGTGTTGCGGATTTGTTCACATGGATTTGATTTTTTCAGGCAGCTTCTGTCTTATAGCAGGGGCTGTTTTTTTATTTTTCCTCATTTCTCTTAAATCTTCACACAATCTTGACATTTCCGAAAGAAAATCTTGAAACAGGAATTCTACTATGGCGATGTCAAAAGCAGAGAGGGGGATGGAACAGATGCCTGAGCGTCAAAGTCCGTCGTAAAAGCGTTCTGTTTTATGACAAGGAAAAATCTATGAAAAAGACAGTTTTAACTTTCGGTGTATCGGCATTGGTCGCGGCTGCGCTTTTTGCGCAGGAATTCAATCCTTCTTCATCGGTGCTCGGCGAACTTAACGCAAAACCAAACACCGAGGCAGGTGCAAATCAGGGAGCTCTTTCTGAAAACGCAGCGGACAAAACTCTTTCCGCTCAGGAAATCTCAAAATCGATTGAGGAAGTTGACGGAATAAAAATCTTTGCGAACATCCTCAAAAATTCTTCCGACAAAATCCAGGAAGTTGAATCTGACACAGGCGTTACGGTTCTTGCTCCGATTGACGCAATCGCCGACACTGGAAAAATCACCCAGAACATTTCCGACTACATCGTTCCTGAAAAGCTCACAAAGGAAAATCTTGAGGCAAAGAGTTCCGTTCAGACACTTTCGGGAAAAACTCTTCCTGTTGAAGTAAAGGATTCTGCGATTCTTATAAACAATGTTGAGGTTGCGGGACTTGCTGACAGCGCGGATGACAAAGTTGCGGTTCTCCGCCTTGCAAACAACTTCAGCGAAGCAACTTCTTTAGCACTTGCAGAGTAGAAAAAAAATCGGGTAAACGTTACTGTCATTCCCTTTGTAACAAAACTGTCATTCCCTTGCTTGACAATGGAATTTATTGAAGAGAATTATCCGATCAAGCCGGATAATGACAAAGTAATATGTCAGACAATGACAAAAGAAACTATAAAATATGAGGAAAACTATGAAAACAACAAAAAAAGCTTTTATCGCCGTATCAATGATTGCCTTCGCCGCAATGATGTTCTCTTGCGCCGGAACAAAAAAGAACGCCACTGCTTCTGAAGAGACATCTCATGTTCAGCAGGAATTGGACAGCGCGGCTCAGACTGAAGTACCGGCCGAAACTCCTGCAGAAGAAAATCTTTCCGGACAGGACGCCTTGCAGGAAGAAAATCCAGCCGCCGTTCAGGAAGAAGTTCCACAGAACAACGATGTTTCTGCTCCGGCTGCGGAATAGAAATCATCTTTAAATACAATAAAAATCCATCCTTTTTTTCAGCAGGGCAGAACTCAGTCTCCAGTTCCGGCTCTGCTGTTTTTTTTATTCGGGCGTTCGCCGCAAAACTTCGTTTTGCTTCACGGGGCTGTCCTAGAAGTTATTAACAGACTTCAAAAAGGGCGGCCTTTTTTATGTT
>ERZ1026882.897-NODE-897-length-13842-cov-5.360194_pt1 | contig 13842 bp, 28 predicted proteins | sample MGYA00380171_ERZ1026882 | MGnify/ENA primary metagenome ERZ1026882 (study PRJEB33269, sample SAMEA4719807) | human gut metagenome | biome: human-associated habitat; feature: organic feature; material: feces | place: Cameroon | collected 2013-10 ...
GGATATTATACGAACCGAAGACGATTTGGTTATTATAATGATAGGAACAAATAATAGAAATTCACTCGGTGATATTAACAGATTGTATGCTAATCTTCAATCCATAATAAATTATTGTACGGAACATAATAAAGAAATTATTTTAATGTCAAATATTCCTGCATCTTTAACGAATGAAAATAAACAATCCGTTATGCACATGGAAGATGTAGATATGATTGTTGGCTCAGTGGCCAAAATAAATAAATTGCCTTGGATTTCCGTCTTCAAGCTAATGAAAAATTATCTCAAAAATACTGGCACGTCATTGGACTCCATACTTTCTGATGGATTACATCCAAATGATATGGGATATGATATAATGTATTACCTTATAACAGAAGCTATTGGTTTTTCCGTTCCTATTGAAAACTATACATGGACTCCAACAGTATTATCAGTTTAATTAACGAGGGCTTTAACTGACTATGCAAGAAGGTGATAGCTATGATTAAAACTTATAGTGTAAAAAATCAAGGTAATATCAAATTATCTACAAACTTTACTGTAAAAGAGTTCGCTTGTAAGGATGGCTCTGATTCTGTTCTTATTGACAACTCTCTTGTTGAGGTTTTGCAAAAAATTCGTGACCATTTTGGTAAACCAGTTATAATCAATTCTGCTTATCGTACACCAGAACATAACCGTAAAGTTGGGGGTTCTTCTGGGTCATATCACGTGAAAGGTATGGCCGCTGATATTCAGATTTCTGGTGTATCAGCAGTTGAGATTGCTTATTTTGCTCAGGCTATTACGAATGGTGTTGGTGTTTACTACTATGGTAACACCAACTTTGTTCATGTGGATACTAGGCAGAATAGAACTTTCTGGCTATGCGCACAAGCTGGACGCTACGAATATTATAGAACTGATTTAATGCCAATAATTAAACGTGGTACGAATGTTGGCAAGACTTCTGCTGTTAAGTTTGTTCAAAAGAAACTTGGTTTACCCATTGACGGTCAATTTGGAAAAAATACCGAAAATAAGGTAAAGGAATTTCAGAAAGCACATGGTTTAACTGCTGACGGAATCGTAGGTATGAACACTTGGAAAGCAATGTTTGTTAGATAATCTAAGGAGAAATGAATATGACTATTGAACTGTTTTGTACTTTGCTTCTTGCTTTTGGTACTCTGACTACAATCGTTGTCGAGTTCCTGAAGAAGATTCTTACCGGTCTAAAGATTAACTACAACACATCCGCTGTTGCTCTTGGCACTGGTGGACTTGTTGGTGTAGTTGGTACTTGTGCGTATTTTGTAATGGCAAATATCGCATTTACTCCACAGAGTATCATGTGGATTATTTTTGAAGGTATCTGTGTCATTATGGGTTCACAGCTAGGCTACGATAAGATTGTGGCAATAATTAAACAAATAACTGCTAATAAACAAGCATAATATAATAGGGATAGTAACATTGGTTACTATCCCTATCTTTTTTGCTTTAGGTTATTAAGAATTTTACAAGACCTATTAGCATTCACCGCAACAACGCACTTTTACGAGTTTTCCAATCCTATTCTGCGCAGTCTCAAATGCTTCATTAAAATTTTCAATGGCGGATTCTGCATCGACATCCTTATAATCAGAACCACCATCTGCCCACATGATAGTCCATCCACGCTTGCCAGCTTCAATTTTTACGGTCAGTCCAAAATTATCTTTGTAACTTTCACGCAATTCAACTTCACTACTGGGCATCATGCCAAACATTCGTTTCATTTTATAGGCTCCAATCTTTGTCGTAATTCTTATTTACTCACACTTGGTAACGACTGTATCGGCACCCTGTACGGTAATCCAACCGTGCTTCAGACGTGCTTCAGCTTCCTTCATCTTAATCAGATTATCAGTGATAGATTCAGAAATAATTCGGTTAGATTCTGCTTCAGCTTGCGCTTCAATTACCTTGACATCGGCCTCAGCCTGTGCTTTAACCTTGTCGGTTTCAGCCTGTGCAAGTGCAGTCTGCTTATTCAGTTCAGCGATTTCTGCATCCTGTTTTGCCTGTTCCTTTGCACGAATCTTCTGCATCAAAGTCTCGTCAGGCTGTGCATCAACAATCAGAGCAGAGGCAACATTGATGCCATATTCATTAGACAGCTTTTCGTTCAGGTATTCGGTGATTGCAGTATTAACGCCAGCTCGGTCATCGGAATAAATCTGCATTACGCTAAACTTAGGAGTAACTTCCTTGACATAAGCAATAATATCGTTCTGAATCTTGCTTTCCATCAGGCTCTCGCCGTTCATTCCGTTAAACTTAGTGTAAAGTTCAACGACACGGTTTGCATCGAAGCTATAATTAACAGTCAGGTTAATGGCAATAGTGCCGCCATTTGCCGGTGCGTCAATATGCCAGTCTGCGTGTTCCTTTGTGCCATAATCTTCGGCACGATTAGAAAACACGATTCGCTGCTGACTGATTGGGAAGTCGGCAACGTGTTTCATAGGACTCATAAAGTGCCAACCCTGAGAAATCGTAGTCTGCTCAACACCTTTTGCTGAATAAACAACTCCAACATAGCCAACAGGAACACGAACAACACAAGTCACCACAATAATCAGAGCGATAACTGCGGCAACAACGCCAGAAATAATTTTCTTCATACAATCTCCTTTAATGTTGTTTTAGATTTATCTATTCAAAACTTATTCTCGATAATGTAGTAAATAACTACTGCAATTACCAAAAATAAGATAATCCATTGCTTAATGAATAACATAGACTTGATACCTCAATTTTTTATTGAGCAGAACTGCACGTTCCGGCTTAAAGGTTTGAGTATGACCATAGCCATCAACCTTTTTCATAGCATCAGCTTCATCTTCAGCAAAAACACAGATATGTGTATCATACGTTTTGCTTGGTAAAGCAAGGTAATACTGTGTCATTTTACCATATACAATATACCAGTCACCCAAAATTATTCACCGCCATCAAAATAATTCATACACAGTAGTGTCATCCAATTCGGTCGTGCTGTATTCAATGAAATACGCGCCTCTTTTAGACAACTTTTCGTCAACCTTGCGCTTTGCCTCATTAGGACTAATAGCGCAAGTGATGCAGTGTCTTACACGTTTGTTGTTCTCAATGTCGTACTGAACACCAGCGACAAGGTAATATTTCTTAGATTGCATATTACTCACCGCTAAGTTCCATCAGCTCCTCAACATCAGTAGATGTAACACGATAAAGAGTAGCTTTATTATAATACGACTGGTAGCAATCATCCATAATAAGCAGAAGATTATCATAGAAGTAATAGTCTCTCGGACGGTTTACCATCTCACACATATTGACAATTTCGCCATTATCATTTACTGTAATTGTAAATGCGGTGTCATTACGAACGAAAATAAGGTAAATATGCTCGTTTAACTTTTTAATTTTGGATTCGTTCTTTTTGAGGTATGCCAAAATCTCGTCGGCATTCATCCTGTAAAGAGCATCCACTACATTATCATAGTTAAAGTCGCTAGAAATCTTAAAGTCCATATTCGTTTATCCTTTCGTGTCGCTTGTTTTCTGTCCCTTGGAACATCTATATTATACCATACTAGACGCAGAAACGCAAGGGCTTCTTTGTGAACAATCTGTTAATTATCGAGGTTGACAACTACCTCTTTAGCTTCCTTATCGAAGTACACACGGCCACCATAGCGTCTTAGATGGTATCGTGCGCCATCCAAGTTGAACACGACAGGCCAATCCTCAAGCGGCAGAGTGTCGCCATAATCAGCCGCTTCCTCCTGCAAGTCGATACACAGGTCATTGAAGCTGATACCCATTCTTACTTAACCTCCGAGTTATCTAAGACAAACCGATTCTTTATTGTGCAAAGAAATGTAGCAGGAATAATATTCTGCTGAGGTTCAATATTGATGTCAGCAATAGCGTTGACCTCCTCGATAGCCTCATTGATGGACTTGTTAGAATTTCGGTTAGTTGTAGCCATCATCTTAGCAAGTTCATTACCATCATAGGCAGTATAAGTCCACTTCTGTTCACCTTCAGGCTTATATGCCATCATAATCTCATATAATCTAGCAGAATACTTATGTGTAAAGCGCATAACAATATTCGCGTTATAGTCAATCTGGCTAGTCATATTACAATAGCTTGCGAACAAAGGGTTTAACTGAATGCCAACAATCCTATCAGCACCAATTACAGGCTTATCAACGATACCATGTAATTCATATTCTTTTCCGGCGCTTGTCATAATAGGAATACGCTTGCAAGCAAGTTCCAGTAATGCGTTAATTGCGCTCCTATTGGATTGACCGCCACGAGAAGTAATGACGTGTGCGAGGTAGTCATCTAAAGAGAAATGAATTGTCAACATACCGGCATCACCGTTATATCGAAACTCATTTGCTTTCATAAGAACGTACATGAAAGCCCTCTGTTCAACTGTGCTAAAGCTATATCGAGAGTTCTTGATAAACCGCTTACTAAGAGTAATTCTCTTTTCGTAAATCTTAGCACGGTCAAATCTAGTCCATCCGGGGTGATACTGGTTGTGTCGCTTAATCAATTCTTTGGCCTGATATTGTTGAATGACAGTAAGACTTTCGCATCGTATATTTAATACAGGTGAATGTTCATTGATTAGATAGCGTTCAACAAGCGCAGACTCAGCTTCGGAATCTAATTCAACAAAGTAAACAGTGGACTCCTTCAATTCTTTTAGATGCTCTCTGCTGATATTGTCACTAGGGTCGGATTCATGCTTATTGATTCTATCTCTTAGATTAGAATTGCACTTTCCGACATATAGCCACGGATGAAGTGGATGAATATATCTATATACGTAATATCCCATTAACCCTCCTTTGCTACCGATAGAACAAGCTCTGCATACCCGTTATTTTCACCAGAAGTTATCAACCAGCTAGTGATAAACACAAGGTTGCCGAAGAAATACTTTGCTTCAGAAACTGGCATTTTACACTCAAATAAAAAGCAAGGTACATTAGTATTGTTGCTTTTTACATTTACTCTTATAATAGAGTATTCTTCTATGAGGCCCAAGTCCTCAAAGGTTTGAATAGCTTCATTTAATATCATCTGTTTCCCTCACTTATGGTTGCAATTTCTGGTTCATTATATCTTAGATACGTTTTAAAATATTCAAGGAATCGCTTATGCACATACATATCATGAATAAAAGCACTTTTAGGGATATAATATGTATTATATGCAGTTATTCTTTTGCTTATAACATAAGTAGTTCCAGACTCATTATTCTCCGTTGTAAGATATGGAATATATAAAGTCGTACCCAATATGCTAGAAAAATCATATACTATTGTTACAATATCACCATTTTCTTGGTCGATTATCTTGTACACATCATCAAATTTTGAAGTAAACTTTTTCTGTTCACGGAATGTATATCCATCATGCACTTCAACAGAAAAATCAAATTTATTAAAAACATCAGGAAGTGACATCATTACCTCCGTTAGTAAGGCTCCCTATCGTTGTGTATAATGACTTCTGGTATATTACGCTTCAATCTTCCCATAAAATATCTCATAAACACATCATGATGGCTCATTTGATGAATCATCGTATTCAGAGAGATATTATGAGGATTAGCAACGGATAATATAAATTCGCCAACTTCGATACCGCCAGTATCAGTTTTAATTGCATTATCATACGAAATTGTTAAATATCTTCTTGTCAAAGTCTGCACTTCATAATCCATGTTAGTGATATTGATTCTATCGTTATCTAACAATTTCGCTATATCTTCCATTTTCATTGGCGCGTCATTTAGCGTTACTTCGTGGATATAATAATCTCCAAATATAGAACCGCTGACTTCGTACTCAAAGAAGTTCATAGGCATAATTATACCTCTGTATTTACCCAAATACGCTTATTAGATGTTGGGCCAAAACAAGACTCACGCTCTTTGAAACCGTACTTGGACAAGTCGCCATCGGAATCGGTTATACATACGTGAATTGCATTTTTATCAATAATTGTATACATATTACCATGTTTGAGAGGTCTACTATCATACTCACAGTATGGAAGCCAACCTTTTCTGAATCCTTTGTTAGCATCATATACTTCGTTATCGAAGTAGTTTTCGATAATCACACTATCCATTGGAACTGTATAACAAAGAACTCCCCTTACGATATTATTCATAAAATACTACCACCACTTAAATTAAATAATTCTGATGCTTTTGCATACAGAACATCGTGCTTATTCTCAATTAAATCTAAGAAATACAGATGCAAAAGATGGTTTAAAGTTTTACGGATGCGGATACCTTCAAAGCCAATTTCCATAAGGTCATCTCCGTTAATGTCAAGGTCTTTTACAGTGAATACATTTTCGTCCTTAACATCATAGAAGATGCTCATAGAGTCGTAGCATTGTTCCCAACTGTTTGAATAGCAAGCAGGAATATTACTCTGCATCAGCATCAAATCAAGCATACGTTCTGTATCTTCTTTACCAAGTTTGTTGATAAGAACGCGCATCTTATATTTGCTCGTAGGGACAAATTCAAAAGACTGCTTGATGATACGACACACAGATTCCATAGTAGCGTTGTCGAACTTTAGGTCTTTCATGACGTTATGCGCGACAGCACTTGCCGCAGTTGCAATTTCTTCCAAGGTCAGATGCTTGCGAATTTCGCTTTCAAACATTGTGAGATTACGGAACAGTAACGCATAAGAAGTAATCTTATCGCGGTGATTATCACCTTCAATAAATTCATGCGCAATATCTGTATAAAGGTCGAAGCGACTCGGATTTTCTGTATATGAGATATTTCCTGTTAGATTATTAAGTTCTGGGATAATTTCTACAAGAATATCGCTAAACTTCATCATAATATCACCGAACTTATATGTTGTAATCATCTTATCAAGTTCTGCGCGGATTCTCTCTTTAGATACACATTCCAGTTTCTTTTTGCAGACACGCATACCATAAGCCGTGTCTTCGTCAATATTGTAACCAAAGACACAAGCAAATCGCATAGCGCGAAGAATCCGTAATCCATCCTCTTGAAATCTAAGAACAGGATTACCAACACATACAATCTTCTCTGCATGGAGACACCAGAAACCCCAGTAAGGGTCAACAAAGCCACGCTCTTTATTATACGCCATAGCGTTAATACTAAAATCACGTCTGCTTAAATCTTCCTCAATGGTTTTAGCGAACTTCACGCTGTCTGGATGCCGACCATCAGAGTAGTCGCCATCAATGCGAAACGTGGTAATTTCATAGCCTACGCTATCAATCATAACAGTAACAGTACCGTGCTTGATACCAGTTTCGACAATCTGCTTGTCACTGAATACAGATTCAATCTGCTCTGGTGTTGCAGATGTAGTAATGTCAAAGTCTTTCGGAGTTCTCATCCGAAGCATATCTCTGACACAACCACCAACAAGGTATGCCTCATATCCTGCGTTAGATAAAGAATCTAACAAAGACATAGCGGTATTAAATCGCTTATCCTTTTCAATCTGTGCCAAACAACGACTTTGGAATGATGCAGGAATAGTATATCTGGAACTGTTTAACTTTTTAGTTGTAAATCCTTCAACAGGGATAGTATTAGGTAACTGCTGTGTTCTAAAACTCATTTACTCCTCCATATACGCTTTCACTGCCAAATAAAGCCGTTCTGCAATTTCATCACAGTATGCTCTATTGATAATATTCCCAAAATATCCACGCAGATTCAGTTTAGTTTCCTTAATAGTTTGGTTGTATTTAATTTTGATAGCCTCTATCATAAGGATGTTGAGGTACAACTGTACAGCAGTATCGCGTCCATCAACCGTTTTACCATCGTGTGTTTCTTGAGCGAAATAGTGGTCTACAAGCGGCTTAACGCTGTAAGCCGCCTTAACATAAACTTTCGTTGTTGCCATTATTTGATTGATTTCCATAATATTCACCGCCTTACACCTATATTATACCAAAGAAAACAATGAAAGTCAAGGGAAATCTAAAGAAAAAGACTGGAAATTTCCTCCAGTCTTACAACTATTAGTTGTTTTTGGCGTATTCAACACCCATTCTGAAGCAGACGCACGAATTGCCCCATTCACTAAGAGGAATCCAGCCATCGTGAATCTTTACTGCGGCGATATGCTCATCGTAAAAAATAGCACTAAGAATCCTATCACCATTCCAAGGCTCTAAAAATACATGGTTACGGACGATAGCCGCGTCCTTATTACATAATGACCATGTGCCATCATCGGTAAAGCGCAATACTCTACTGCCGCCCATATCATCACCATCACCATTGACGAGCGTATAAGTAAGTTCTTCTGAATATGGATTTACCTTATATTCATCAAGATGCACCTTACTCATAGTGATTTTGCTAATATCAAAATCTTCCATAATTAGTATACCTTATTCTTATCAAGGCGGCTTACGTCAGCAGGAGTAAACAGGCAATCTGCATCAGTCTCCAAATGCTTTTTTGCCTTAGACTTTGCTTCGTTTACAGTCTCGGCATACACGATAACTTTTGTGGTGTACTTACGACAGCCATCATCCATATTACCACGAACAATATACCACTCGCCCATTTAATCCTCCTTGTGCCATTCAGAAAATACGGAAGTATCATTAGAATTTGCAAATACCTCAACACCGACAATATCTGCAACAACAGGTTTACCGTTAATATCGTTGCCCCACATCTGTCCCATGAGCATTTGCTTAAACTCATCACGAATCTGTCCTGCGACAGTCGTTTCAGTAACCCCAGCGGCAATAGCCTTTTGCAGATTCTCGTCAATCTGCGCCGCGTCCATGCTATTTTCGACAGTAAATTCAACCTTAATCTTCATAACTATTTCTCCAATCTGTTCCCAAGAACGTCATAATTATCGTAGTAACGATACATAGAAGTGACCCAAGAACGCTTCTCGATACAACCATCATAGAAAACGAGTGTTCCGGCTAAATTAGCACTGCACTCATTGAGTGCTTTCCGAATAACTGCCTCTGTGCGCCCCATAAAGTAAGAATCATCAATAAGTACGTAATTCTCACCGGACTTTACATATTCGGAAAGGTCTAACTTTGTGTTAGATTTACGCAAGCCGCCCGGAACAATCAGGTCTGTAGTAAAACCATAATTGAAATATGCAATTCCGGTTTTACCGGTAACAACATACTTATATTTGTCGTGCGGATACATTATCTTAACATCGTGGTCAAGCATTGCAAGAATCTCTTTACTCGCTCTGATAGAATCGTCAAGCTGGTCAAAGAAAATCTCGCCACCAACAAACTTTTCCAAAAGCTCATTTACCTTTGTGACAACAATATCGTAACTCATTTTTGTTTTATCTTAACCTTTCTATCGCCAATAATACGATTCTCGATTTCAAGATTTTCTGATGCAATATTTTGCATCTTTGCTACTTCTCTATCCTGCACTTCGCGTACAACTTCCCTAATATCTCTTAGATTTTTTAACTGTGCATCGACCGTTTCTGTTGCACACAGACTTTTCAAACCCTTACTAACAGTCAAGCACATTGCGAAGTAATCAAAATATGTCGCTGGGTTTAAAACGACATAGTTATTGTTTTTACTAGCAATATGACAAATTACAAAATTATGTCTCATATCTTTACAAGACCAGTCATAATAATCATCGTACACAAATCTATCTTCATAGTAATTACAGCTAACATAGTCAAAATCTGCACGAAGTTCTTTGACAGATAACAACTGTTTAATCTGTGCATACTTCATCTTAGGGAGAAGTTCATTAGGGCAATGCAATCTATATTTACAAAAGGCTCTATACTGAGGAATCTGTGACCCGGTAGGCGATACTCTAATCAGCAATAGAATAAACCAGACAATAAATGCGACTCCGTACCACTTCGAAGGTTTTGACGCGAGGAACGCGATAACAGCCGGTGAAAAACCAAAAATTGTGTAGACCCAAAATACGCAAGAACTAATCATTCTTTTACAACCTTTCCACCAAAGTAATCCCACTCAGAACCATCCGCAAAATAAATTGCATCACTAATTTTAGCTTTCTTCTTTAACTCAATTTCATCAGGTTTTGAATTAAAAAGAGCATTATAGACCATACGATAACAGTTCATATTCGGGCTATACTTAGGGCTACGAAAAATGGGCATATCGTCGCCAGTAAGATACTTCATGATTGCCGCACATACACCAGCAGAACGACTACAACCAGCCTCGCACTGAACGATGATTTTTTCAACGTAAGTCTTGTTTATCCAGCCCTTGATAAACTTCGCCACTTCCTCACCCTGTTCTTCAGACATTGCAGTTTCCCACTTCGTACTGACTTCGCAATCGTTGAACTGTAATCTAAGAAAGTGAATGTTGTCTGCTGTGCAGTCATCACCAGCAAGAGGTGCGCCAATATCAGTGATAGAAACTACGAGGGTTTCAACATTGTCCGGGTTCATAAGGTAATCTTCTAGCACATAACGACTCATTACCTTGAAATCAGGATAACTCATATTTTCCTCCTCACAAAATAGATTCGCTTCCGCTGTCGTGCATCATACGAATCATATAAATATTCTCACGAACAAGCATAAGAGTTTTGCCAAGCTGATTACGTCCAACAGTACATTCGTAATCCATACCCCAATAACGGTCATTCCAACTGTTGCCCTCAACTAAAGTCATTCCCTTAGTTGCCAACAGTTTATCGGCCAGCTTGGGATTCTGGATGAACTTCGCCATAACAATCTCGTACATCACTTTGTCTTTTACATCATCCCAGTCTGAACGTAAATCAACAAGGCGACGACCCTCTCGTTTAGATTTAGACGGGTCGAGCGTCCCAAAATACTTACGCTTTTCAATATCCAAAGTTTTCTGTGCCTGAAAAGCCGCCTCAGAACTGCCATAAGCAATTCCATCATAAGTTACCGGACACTGATAAAAATTGCTCAAAAAGAAATACTCACCATCAAAGCGGTTAATTACATTCTCCATTTGTTATCTCCTTTAGATTAAATTACCAAAGTCTAAAAAACTATACATCGAAAGTGAAAACACAATCTGTGCTATATGGAACATTTGGTCTGTTGATAAACTAATTTCCAGTTTGTTGGCTTTACTGTTATCAATAATCATGTGGGTCACTGTATTAAATACTATACACAATACATATACCCATAAAGCATCAAAATATCCATTTGCGTAATAAGAATATAATGAAATTATCAACAACGGTATATGCGTTGTAAAAGACCAAGAAAAGGAATGTTCAAAAAGTGCGAACACCCAATCATGCTCATATAACTTGTCTGGATAATTCTTCTTCCACCAAGATTTCTGCTTTAAGTCTCCGAGAAATCCTTGTAAATGAAAGTCATCAATCAGATGTAGATAGAACATAATGAAGAACATAATTATATATTTCATTCAAAGTTTTCCTTTTCAAAACCATCTTTATCAACTTGACCGCTTAATATAAACCACTTAATCATATTATATGTCGCATCAATAGTCCAGCCAATCACTGTTGAAATAATAAGGTATGGCAACCAAAAGATAACAAAAAAGGAAACGACTACAGCCTCTTTTATCCCATCATATTGCCATAGTCCGTATTCGGTATAAATATCTGGAAAGCATTCGAGAAAGTACATTGAACCGACTCCAACATATAGTATAAGTAATAACGGCACTAACCCGAACATATCAATCTAACCTCCATTCCATAACTATATTATAGCAAAAATACCCGGAAAAGTCAAGGGCTTTCCGGGTAAAATTTTTAATATTACACTTCAGTAGAGTGAAGTGCTTTTATCTCTGCATATTTCTGCCGCATTTCTGTTGCCTTTCCACAGCTCATAGCACCTTCTGGACAAGCGCCGCAAGCACAAGATGGGCCAGCGTTCTTAAACAAATGGGGCGCGATAGGATATACAAGTCTTAACATCTGTTCAGCACATTCACGAATCTCCCACTGCGCACGATTGCAACAACGCATATTAAAAAAGTGGTTAAGTTCACGAGCATTCATCGTGATAATCATTTTGGTACAACAAGCCTCTGGCAATACATAACGCGCATCTTCCTGCGCTTTCTTTTCTGCCGATTTAGTATCCATCCCAGACTGAATATACCTTACCGTCAAATATTTGCGGAGTTCCTCATAAGATTCAAGCGCATAACCAACGGCATCTTCAAATGTTTTTGATGCCGGTTCGTCATCTGCAAACTCTTCAGGCATAACAAACCCTGCGTTCGTCATGTCAACATAGCGTTGTGACTGAACTGAAAGAGATGCGAGACGATGACGGGAGATTTGCGCCAAAAAACTACGCGATACTCCTTCGATGCCAAATGTAAAACTTGCGTGTTCTGTCGGACTTTGATGCCCCAAATCAGAAAGCCTATTTAAGAATGAGCAAACTTTTTCATCTGTTAAACCGTCCATCAAGGTTGCTATATTAGATTTTGCATAACACAACTTAGCAGCCGCCGCTACAATTTTTTCTGGATTTTGCGTATACGTTAAAAGTTTTACTTCCATTTATTATACCTCAATATTTAAAGTAGAATCATGTGGAATAACTTCACTACTAAAAGGAAACAAAACCGTAGTGAATACATCGCTATCCGTGGCTTCATCTGTTTCAGACTTTGGCGAGTATACCTTTAAAGAATTAACGCCAAACTGCGGTTTAATTCGCATATAGTAAGCGCCTTCATGTTCAAAGATGCTACCGACTGCCACATCTTCAAACTTTACTTTTTTTGCACTTGAATCTAAAATAACATTTACCTCTGTCGTCATATTTATGCCTCCAAATCATACCAATTATCATAGTCTATAATTTTCTTTCCGTACTTTTCTGCACACTCGTGCTCAATTTTACAACCACGAGCATCAGACCATCCGGGCAAGAATACTACAATATCTGCATCTGCCATCATGTAGAGTGACATTCCAAGACATTTTAATGGTGTTGCCGGGTCTTCATTATCTAAATCATCGAAGATTGTATCCATTACTTCAATCTCCTCATTAGATAACTTACCCAGTCTATCTGCCCACTCATTATGTTCAGTGCGAATCTGTTCACTTGTCTTACCTCGCATCGGCTGGCTAATAAATACTCTCACCATATTAACCCTCCGTCTCAATCAAGTCAAATTTATGATATTTGCCTTCTGATGCTAAGTCATCGGCATATTTTGTCCACACTTTTTCCAGTTCATCAAGATTTCCATTGCATAGTGCAAAAGCGCGGTTCGGACGAAGAAGCCATATATCAGATGTCCTTACTATCAAGCCGGGAGCAAACTCGCAAATATCAAAAGTCCCCATCTCTACACAGTTACAGACATATTCATGCGTAGTAATGCGTAGATAAAATTTACCCTTTAGAATAAACAACTGTCCGGGCTGAACCGAACCTAGATTTACCTTTTTTATAAAGTCTACCATTATCAATTACCTCTCTTAATAGGCAACCACTCTGTAACGGTAATCACCTTTTCGTGCCTCTCAACCTCTTCTGGCTGAAAATCAAATTCGCTCTCCTGACACTCTGTTAAGCCCTTAAACCAATCAATTCCAAAGTATCGCCCACCGAGTTCAACGACCGTATACATGCCTCTGACCCATCGTCCATCATCACCTTCTTGTGTATCAATATCATAATTATACACGAGTTTACTTAATTCACAACTTGTAAGTGATTCGCCGCTATCCTGTCTCTTATACACACCTCCGAGCCCACGAGACAGGCAGAA
>ERZ1026882.899-NODE-899-length-13838-cov-3.402235_pt1 | contig 13838 bp, 7 predicted proteins | sample MGYA00380171_ERZ1026882 | MGnify/ENA primary metagenome ERZ1026882 (study PRJEB33269, sample SAMEA4719807) | human gut metagenome | biome: human-associated habitat; feature: organic feature; material: feces | place: Cameroon | collected 2013-10 ...
TAGCATGGCAGGACGTGACGCTGAAGGCAACCGCACCCGCGGACATCTGCGCGTTCTCGACCTTAGTGATGCTCGTATCGTTGCCGGCTCCGACTATTACATGATGGAAAACGGCAAGAAGCTTATTGTAGAAAGAGATGCAAGTCTGCCCGACAAGGTGTTCTCAAAGACGCGATTGGAGAAGATTGTGTTCCCAAAGACCGGCATAAGCAGTTTTGGCAAGGGAGTGTGGGCATATACGAGCAAGCTAAAGGAAGTGGTGCTGACGCCCGCTGCCGATGCCAACTTTATATACGAAGACGGGATAGTGTACAATAGCGACAAGACTACTCTTATTGCTGCCTTACCATTTCAGCCGAATGGTGTGGATATAAAGCATGGGGTTATCAATGTGGCCGACTATGCTTTTGCGGGTTGTAACCTTATGCCACGTGTTTCGCTCAGTAGCGATGTAAAGACGATAGGTAAGGAAGCATTTGCCAACTGCTGGTCTCTTACAGAGTTCAAAGTCTTCTCTAAGAATATACCGCAGTTAAATGGCACTAACGTTTTCAAAGGAGCCAACGTTGAGAGTTGCTTACTCAGGGTGCGTGCCGGCTCAAAGATGCGTTTCCAGAACACTGCACAATGGAACGACTTTGCTAACATTGTTGAGTTTGGCACTACGATTAAGGCTCGTAATCAGGCTCGCGAATATGGCGACGAAAATCCACAACTCACCTTCACCATTATTGGTGACAAGGTAGAAGGCAAGCCCGTGCTTAGCTGCGAGGCTACTACAGAGAGTAAGTGTGGTCGCTACACTATTCATATAGAGCCGGGAACTATCACAGATGAGGCGGTTGATTTTGAAGACGGCTATCTCGTTGTGACACAAGCTCCGCTTTACGTAACCGCTGAGGACGCTACTCGTGAGACTGGTATGGAGAACCCCGTATTCAACATCACCTATGACGGATTTAAGCTTGAAGAGACAGCAGACGTACTGACTACCAAGCCGGTTGCTTCGTGCATGGCAGATGCCACATCGCAAGCCGGTAAGTACGAAATCATAGTAAGTGGTGGCGAGGCAGACAACTACGAGTTATTTTACAACAATGGTTGGCTAACGGTAACTCCGTCTACGGCTATCAACGGTAGCAGAGTAACGGAGGAAACGACCTTCAATGTGTATACTTTAGAAGGCGTTTGCGTAAAACACAATGCAAAGAACCTTGATGGTCTTGCAAGTGGTGTATACGTTGTAGCAGGAAAGAAGATTGTTAAGTAGACTACAAAAAGTGAAGCGCCCTGCGTCCGGTTTTGCCGAACGCAGGGCGCTTTCGTATATTTCTTTAGAAACCCTTGAAAAGCTTTCCGTTACAAATTACCAGATCTGTGCGCGCTTCTTCTGCGGCACGAAGAGCTTGTCAGACTTCTTGATGTTGAAAGCCTTGTACCAAGCGTCGATCTGCGGGAGAGCACCGTTGACGCGAGCCTCAGCCGGTGAGTGCGGGTCGGTCTTGATCTGACGGTCTACATACTCGGGACGAGCGTTGCCTGCCCATACTGTAGCCCATGAGAGGAAGAAGCGCTGCTCGGGTGTGAAGCCGTCGATAGACTTGTTGAGAGCCGGGTTCTCCTTGAGCACGTTCTGCAGGGCGCGGAACGAGATGTTCAGACCGCCGTTGTCGCCGATGTTCTCGCCGAGAGTGAGCTTGCCGTTGATCTTCTTGCCGGGCAGAGCCTCGTAAGCGCTGAAGTAGTCGACGAGCACCTTTGTGCGAGCCTCGAAGTTCTTCTTGTCGGCTGGTGTCCACCAGTCGTTCTGGTTGCCGTACTTGTCGAACTGTGAGCCCTGGTCGTCGAATCCGTGCGACATCTCGTGGCCGATTACGCCGCCGATACCGCCGTAGTTAACAGCCTCGTCTACGTTCGGGTCGAAGAACGGCGGCTGGAGGATGGCTGCCGGGAAGCAGATCTCGTTGGTGGTCGGGTTATAGTAAGCGTTTACGGTCTGCGGAGTCATTTGCCACTCGGTCTTGTCAACCGGCTTGTTCACCTTGCGCGAGATATAGTCCTGCGAGAGGAATGCGCGGATGTTCTGCATGTTCTCGAAGAGCGAGAGCTGCTCGTCTACGTGGAGGTTGGTGTAGTCCTTCCATGTGTCGGGGTAACCCACCTTCACGATGAAGTTGGCGAGCTTGTCCTGAGCCACGAGCTGAATCATCTGCTGCTTAGACGACTCGGGGAAGTACTTCTCTACGTAGAGCTTGCCGATAGCCTCGCCGAGCACGCCGCTCACGAGAGCTGTGGCACGCTTCCAGCGCGGACGGTCCTGCTGTACGCCCGACATCACCTTGCTCAGCTCGAACTCGGCTGCGCGGAAGTTGTCGTCGAGGTAGCCTGCTGCAGAGCTGATGGCGTGAGCCTCGGCGTAAGCCTTGAGGTCGTCGAGCGGCTCGTCAGCCAATATCTTCTCTACCTCGTGGATAGGCTCAAGCTGTCCGACGTCGATGTGCGAGAATGCGGGGAAGCCCTCAGCCAGGAAGAAGTTGCCCCAGTCGATGCCCGGGAAGTCCTTCACGAGAGCGTTGTATGTCATCTTGTGGTAGTTAGCCTGCACGTCGCGCAGCTCTACCTGACTCTTGCTTGCCTTGGCGATGCGTGTCTCGATGCGCATTGTGGCGTCGACCTTGCGCTGAGCAGTAGCCTCGTCGTTGCCGGCGAGAACGAGCATCTTCTTGAGGTATTCGGCGTAAGCCTTGCGCACAGCAACCACCTGAGCGTCGTCAGAGAGGTAGTAGTCGCGCTCGCCGAGTCCGAGTCCGCCCTGACCAAGACCCACGAGGTTGTTGGCAGCGTCCTTCATGTCGGCACCTACGCCGACTCCGAACATAAGGCAGTCGAGACCGCGTGCGTCGAGCTGTGCTGTGACGAGCTGATACTCGCGGCGGTCGTTCACGTCGTTAATCTTCTTCAGAATCGGCTTCAGCGGTTCTGCACCCTCGCGGTTGCGGCGCACGCTGTCCATAGCGAGGTTGTAGAGCGAACCTATCTTCTGTCCGAGTGTGCCCTTGGGCTGCGGTTTAGAAGAGTACTCCTCGATGAGAGCAAGGATGCGCTTCTGGTTCATCTCGTCGAGGTCGGTGAACGATCCGTTGCGAGCGTGTTCTGCATCAAGCGGGTGGGCCTTGCGCCAGCCACCCATAGAAGTCTTGTCCGGGCTTCACTGCCGTGTTCATGTTGGCGAGATCGATGCCCTTTGAGGTCTGCGCGCTTGCCGACATTGTAGCCAGCAGCGAGCAAGCGAGGATGATTGATTTTACTTTCATATATAATTAAGTTTAGTAATAAGCTTGGGTACTCTCAGGGGGTGCTTTCAGGGGGTGCACTTGTCTCAAGTGCACCAAACTATCTATACATATATTTATGATGCATTCTTTTTTGTTGGTGCACTTGAGACAAGTGCACCCCCTAATGATTGCAAAAGTAAGAAATTTGTGATAAATAACATATACTTGTTAGTAATCGTTAACCATTGCGCAAACGTTTACCTTGCAGTTTGGAAGAAATACTTTCATAACTTTGCAAAAAATTGCGTAATTGTTTAATTTTGCAGCAAAATATAATTAGAATCTAATAACGACTAAACAATACTATGCAAATTACTTTTAGCATCCAATACAAGACAGTATTCGGCGAAGAGCTGCTGCTGAACATCGTAGGCGGACAGCAAGGCAACCGCACAGTGGCTATGTCTACAACCGACGGTTTGACATGGAGATGCGAGGTAGAGGCAGGCATGGGCGAACAGCACGTAGACTATTACTATAGCGTGCGCAACAGCTGCGGAATAAAGTGCAGCGAGTGGAAGACCATAATGCACCGACTCGACCTCAACGCGAAGCCGTCGCACCGCTTCACCGTAGAAGACCGCTGGCACGAGATACCAGGCGACACATATTTATATAGTTCGGCTTTCACCGACTGCGTCAACCGACGCGCAAAGGGCAATGTTGAGCCGCTGGCTTACAAGAAGGCGCTGCGACTCGTGGTGCGCGCTCCGCAGTTGCACTCGGGCTCACGCCTCGCTCTCACGGGCAAAGGCGCAGCGCTGGGCAACTGGGACCTGAAGAAGGCGCTGCCAATGACCGAGCACAACTACAACGAATGGATTGTAGACATCGACGGCGATGCGCTCAATACAAACGAAAAAGAAGTAGGTTTAGGTAACAATAATAAGATTTGTAGTAAGTTAGTACACGAACTGGAATTTAAGTTCGTGGCGTTCAGCGACAAAGGCGATGAGATGTGGGAGACATGCGAGAACCGCAAGCTCACTCTCGAGCCTTTGGAGCAGAACGAAGTGCGCGTGGTGGCACTCGACCAGTCGTTCTACGCGCTCTGCGACGAGAAGGTGGCGGGCACACTCATTCCCGTCTTCTCGCTCCGCTCTGAAGGCAGCTTCGGCGTGGGCGACTTCGGCGACCTTAAACTGATGGTCGACTGGATGGCAAAGACCCACCAGCGCCTCCTGCAGGTGCTGCCTATCAACGACTCTACATCCACACACACGTGGACCGATTCATATCCGTATTCATGTATATCTATCTTCGCACTGCATCCGCAGTATGCCGACCTGCGCCAGTTGCCCGCTTTGAAAGACAAGCTGGAGGCAGACCGCTTCGAGGTGCTGCGCGAAGAACTGAACGCTCTGCCGCAGATCGACTACGAGCGCGTGAACAACGCCAAGCTGAAGTATCTCCGTCTGCTGTTTGAGCAGGAGGGCAAGAAGGTGCTGGCGTCGAAGGAGTTCAAGACGTTCTTTGCCGACTGCGAGCGCTGGCTCGCGCCGTACGCCCACTACTGCTATCTGCGCGACTTCTACGGCACATGCGTATTCTCTGAGTGGCCCGACCACAAGCAGTGGAACGAGGCTGACCGCAAGGCGCTCAGCAACCCGAAGAGCGAACTATATAATAAGGTGGCATTCTACTACTACATGCAGTTCGTGCTCGACCAGCAGATGCGCTCAGCTCACGAGTATGCCCGCGCTCGCGGCGTCATCCTCAAGGGCGACATTCCTATCGGCGTGAACCGCAACGGCTGCGACGTATGGCACGAGCCCGAATACTTCCACCTCGACTCGCAGGCGGGCGCTCCGCCAGACGCTTTCTCGGTGAACGGACAGAACTGGGGCTTACCGACATACAACTGGGACCGCATGATTGCAGACGGATGCGAGTGGTGGGTGCGCCGCTTCCAGAACATGGCTAAGTATTTCGACGCTTACCGCATCGACCATGTGCTCGGATTCTTCCGTATATGGGCTATACCTACCGACTGCGTAGGCGGACTGCTCGGACAGTTCCAGCCGGCACTCGCCATGTCGCGCGACGAGATACAGAGCTATGGTCTCAACTTTCAGGAGCATCTCTTCACAACACCGTTCATAGCCCACTGGGTAGTGGAGCGCGTGTTCCGCGAACATACCGAGGAGGTTATCAAGACTTATCTCAACCACGAGCACGACGACATCTACTCGCTCAAGCCCGAATACGACACGGAGCGCAAGATTGAGGATGCGTTCGAGGGCAAGACGACGGAGAAGGACGTGTGGCTGCGCGACGGACTCTACGCGCTGGTTGACGACGTGCTCTTCGTGCGCGACCGCAAGAACCCCAACCTCTTCCACCCGCGCATCACGGCGCAGCTCAACTTCATGTACGAGGCGCTGTGGGACGGCGACAAGGCTGCGTTCAACCGACTCTATAACGACTACTATTATCGCCGCAACAACAATTTCTGGTATGGCGAGGCGATGAAGAAGCTGCCGATTTTGGCGCAGGCTACACGTATGCTGGTGTGCGCAGAGGACTTGGGCATGGTGCCCGACTGCGTGCAGTGGGTGATGCAGCAGCTGCGCATCCTGAGTCTCGAACTGCAGTCGATGCCGAAGGATCCGAGCGTCAAGTTCGGCTATCTCTCGCGCAATCCGTACCGCTCTGTGTGCACACTCTCTACTCACGATATGCCTACGTTGCGCCAGTGGTGGGACGAAGACTGGGACCGCACGCAGGAGTTCTACAACACCATGCTCTACCGCGGCGGCGCCGCACCGCATCCGCTGCCGGGATGGCTCGCTCGCGACATCGTTTCGCAGCAGCTCACCTCGCCGTCCATGCTCTGCGTTCTCTCGCTGCAAGACTGGTTCGCCATCGACGAGCGTATTCGTCTCGCTGATGCCAACGCCGAGCGCATCAACATTCCGTCTATCCCGAAGCACTACTGGCGCTATCGCATGCACATGAACATCGAACAGCTCCTCGCCGACCGCGACTATAACGAGCAGGTGAAGGAACTGATTGACGAAGCGGGAAGAAAGTAAATTTAAAATTAAGAGTTGAGAATTGAGAGTTGAAAGTTGAGAGTTATGATATGTACTATTGCTTAATTTTTCAAAATCTATAATATGGAGAAAAACTTTAAAGAAATGGTAATAATAACTCTCAACTCTCAATTCTCAATTCTCAACTCTCAATTCTCAACTCTCAACTGAAAAACGTTCAATAACAACAATCATGACCCTAAAGACCATTCTCCTCTCCTTCTTGACATCCTGCACGGCTCACAGCGCCGTCGCACAGACGTTCAACGAAGTGGAGTATTCGCCCAAAGAGACAACATTCCAACTCACCACGTCGCCCGATGTGAAGAAAGTGAACGTGCTGCTGTCGGACACAGACAGTGACAACCCTGCCGAGCAGATGATTAAGCAGATGAAGCGTGTGGGTGCGGGCAAGTGGAAGCTAACGGTGAAGAGCGACTTGAAAGGCAAGTATTATCTCTTCAGCGTGTACAACAATGCGCAGCCCGACAACACACCCGGCATATTCGCAAAGGCGGTGGGTGTGAACGGAAAGCGCGGCGCCATCGTCGACCTGCGCGACACCGACCCTGAGGGTTGGAACAGCGATGTGCGCCCGACGCTCAACAATCCGTGCGACCTCGTCATCTACGAGATGCACCACCGCGACTTCTCCGTCGACATATCGTCGGGCATAAAGAACAAGGGCAAGTTTCTTGCGCTCACAGAGCCGAAGGCTATCGAGCACTTGCAGCGTCTCGGCGTGAACGCCGTGCACATTCTGCCGTCGTTCGACTACGCTTCAGTGGATGAGTCGAAGCCCGACGCGCCGCAGTACAACTGGGGATACGACCCGCTCAACTATAACGTGCCCGAAGGCTCCTACTCTACCGACGCCGCTACGCCGACAGCACGCATACGCGAATTCAAGCAGATGGTGCAGGCGCTGCACAAGGCTGGCATTCGCGTCATACTCGACGTGGTGTACAATCATACGTTCGACATCAACGGCTCCAACTTCCAGAAGACATACCCCGACTACTTCTACCGCAAGACTGCGGAGAGCAAGTATTCGGACGGTTCGGGCTGCGGCAACGAGACGGCGAGCGAGAAGCCACTCATGCGCGAGTTCATGAAGGAGAGCGTGGAGTATTGGGTTAAGGAGTATCATATCGACGGCTTCCGCTTCGACCTCATGGGCGTTCACGACATCGAAACGATGAACGAGATACGTGCTATGGTAGACAAGATCGACCCGTCTATATATATTTATGGTGAGGGCTGGAGCGCAGGTTCTTGCGCCTATCCGCAGGAGAAGCTGGCTATGAAGGCTCAGACCAAGCAGCTCGACGGCATCGGTGCGTTCTGCGACGATATGCGCGACGCTCTGCGCGGTCCGTTCTCCGACGACCATAAGGGCGGCTTCCTCATTGGCGAGCCCAATCAGGAGGAAAGCATCAAGTTCGGCATCGTGGGTGCCATTGCGCATCCGCAGATAGATATGACGAAGGTGAACTACTCGCGAGAGGCGTGGACGAACGAGCCGTCGCAGATGGTGGCTTACGTGAGTTGTCACGACGACATGTGTCTCACCGACCGTCTGCGTGCTACGGTGCCGTACATAACCGACGACGAGCTGATACGTCTCGACCTGCTCGCACAGACCGCTGTGCTCACTTCGCAGGGCGTGCCGTTCATTCTTGCTGGCGAGGAGATGCTGCGCGACAAGAAGGGCGTGCACAACTCGTTCCGCTCGCCCGACTCTATCAACCGTCTCGACTGGAACAACCTGAAGCGCTATCCGCAGGTGTTCGACTACTACGCTGGTCTCATAGCGCTGCGCAAGGCGCATCCTGCGTTCCGCATGGGCAAGGCTGAGGAGGTGCGCAAGAATCTCGAGTTCGTCGACGCTCCGAAGGGCGTGGTGGCGTTCCGACTGAAGAACAACGCCGGCGGCGACGCATGGCAGAACATATACGTGGTGCTCAACTCGCAGAAGACGCCGCAGAACGTGAAGGTTGCTGAGGGCAGCTACACAACGGTGGTGGCTAACGGCAAGGTGAACGCCGAGGGTCTCGGACTCATCAGCGGCTCTACTCTTACGGTTGCTCCGCAGTCGGCATTGATTGTTCACGATTAATACACTCCTCCTTAAACCACTATAACTTTTAAACAATGATAAACTTCAAAAACCATTTTCTCTTGTCATTGAACAAGGGAATAAAGAGTGCGTCGCTCGTCGCTCTCTTTCTTACAACATCGCTTTCTATGAATGCAGCACAGAAGATAGACCGCATCGAGCCTACAAACTGGTTCGTAGGCATGAAGAATCCGCAGGTGCAGCTGATGGTTTACGGCAAGGACGTGCGCGCTGCCGAGGTGTCGACCGACTATCCTGGCGTGCGCATCGACTCGCTCGTGCGTCTCGACTCGCCCAACTATCTGCTGGTGTACATGAACGTGAAGGATGCTAAGCCTGGCACGATGAACCTGCTGTTCCGTGCGGGCAAGAGCAAGACAAGCGTGAAGTACGAACTGAAGGCTCGCGACATGAAGGGCGAGGACCGCATGGGATTCACCAACGCCGACGTGCTGTACATGCTCATGCCCGACCGATTCGCGTCGAGCGGAAAGTATCTTAACGTGAAGGGCTTGAACGCTTACACCGTGAACCGCAAGGAACCGTCGCTGCGTCACGGCGGCGACCTCGAAGGCATACGCCAGCACCTCGACTACTTCAACGAGCTTGGCGTCACGGCGCTGTGGTTCACGCCAGTGCTTGAGAACAACTCGCCCGACCACGGCAAGAGCAGTACGTATCACGGATACGCTACGACCGACTACTATCGTGTTGACCCGCGCTTCGGATCGAACAGCGACTACCGTCAGCTTGTTTCTGATGCGCACAAGAAGGGTCTGAAGGTGGTGATGGACATGATTTTCAACCACTGCGGCTTCGAGCATCCGTGGGTGAAGGACATGCCTACCAAGGACTGGTTCAACACACCCGAATGGCTTGCGCCGGAGAATCAGGCGAAGGCTGTGAAGACGAAGACCGTGGACGGCGACCAGATGACTAACGACAAGTATCTGCAGACGAGCTACAAGCTGACGCCGGTGCTCGACCCGTATGCGTCGAAGGTAGACCTGCGCGAGACGGTGGACGGCTGGTTCGTGCCCTCAATGCCCGACCTCAACCAGCGCAACGAGCACGTGATGACTTACCTCATACAGAACTCGGAATGGTGGATAGAGACTGTTGGCATCGACGGCATACGCATGGACACTTATCCGTACGCCGACCGCAAGGGTATGGCACACTGGATGGAGGTGCTGAACACGGAGTATCCCAACTTCAACACGGTTGGCGAGACTTGGGTGACGGAGCCTGCATACACGGCGGCATGGCAGAAGGACTCGCCGCTGGCTGAAGTGAACTCTAACCTGAAGACGGTGATGGACTTCGCGTTCTTCGACCGCATCAACCAGGCGAAGAACGAGGAGACCGACGACTGGTGGAACGGCTTCAACCGCATATACAACTCGCTCTGCTACGACTATCTGTACGTCGACCCGTCGCACGTGATGGCGTTCATCGAGAACCACGACACCGACCGCTTCCTCGGCGAGGGTCAGGACACATTAGCTCTGAAGCAGGCGCTGGCTCTGCTGCTCACCGTCAACCGCATTCCGCAGCTCTACTACGGCACGGAGATACTGATGAACGGCACTAAGAGCTCTACTGACGGACATGTGCGCCGCGACTTCCCTGGTGGTTTCGCCGGCGACTCACACAACGCGTTCAACAAGGCGGAGCGCACAAAGGAGGAGCAGGCTATGTTCAGCTTCACAAGCCGTCTGCTCCACTGGCGTCAGAACAACGACGTCATCACTAAGGGCAAACAGACGCAGTTCATACCGGTGAAGGGCGTGTACGTAGTGGCTCGCACGTTGGGCGACAAGGCGGTGATGACGGTTATCAACGGCACATCGAAGGCTGCAACAATGCCCGTAGCCCGCTACGCCGAGATTATCGGCAACCACACGGAGGCTACGAACATCCTTACCGGTCGCAAGATCGACCTCTCGAAGGACGTGAAGCTGCAGCCGAGAGGTGTACTTGTACTTAGTATGTAACTAAAAAAATCTCCCATATCTTCCAGCAGGCTCGTAACGTCTTGCTGGATAATGAGTTGAAGGCTGGTAGATAGCGTTTTTATCTACCAGCCATCTACCAGTATCTACCAGCATCTCCCAGACGGGCTGCTCGCCTCAATCGGGTTTTGCACATATTTCTCCTATTGTTTGCCCTTCTACACAATTATATTGTTTCGGCAAACATCAGACAACCTCAAACAATAACAATCAATTCGATACCTAAAATGAACAGATTCCTAAAATCGGTGACCGCATTAGCATGCGGCTTAAGCCTTTCGGCGCTTAACGCGTCGGCGCAAGGCTGGCCTTCTGAATACGAGGGCGTGATGCTTCAGGGCTTCTACTGGGACAGCTACGACGCATCGCAGTGGACAAAGCTTGAGAGCGAGGCTGACGACATGGCGCCTTACTTCAAACTTATCTGGGTGCCGCAGAGCGCTTACTGCGGCGGCAAGTCGATGGGCTATAACGACCTCTACTGGTTCTCCAACTACAACTCGTCGTTCGGCACGGAGCAGGAGCTGCGCTCAATGATTGGCACGTTCAAGAAGAAGGGCATCGGCACCATCGCCGACGTCGTAATCAACCACCGCGGAACCGTGAAGAACTGGTTCGACTTCCCCGAGGAGACGTACAAGGGCAAGATGTACAAGATGACGGCTGCAGACGTTTGCGCCGGCGACGACAAAGGCAAGGCTGCGGAGGAGGCGAAGAAGCAGGGCGTGAGCCTCAGCGCCAACTACGATACGGGCGAGGACTGGGACGGTATGCGTGACCTCGACCACAACTCTGCCAACGTGCAGAACTGCGTGAAGGCGTATCTCGACCTGCTGCTCAACGACTTAGGATATGCAGGCGTGCGCTACGATATGACGAAGGGATACGCTGGAAAGTTCACGGGCTTGTACAACAAGGCGGCGAACCCCACCTACTCCGTCGGCGAATACTTCGACGGCAACAAGACGAATGTAATCAACTGGCTGAACGCTACGAAGGTGGACGACAAGATAATGTCGGCGGCGTTCGACTTCCCCATACGCTACTCGATGCGCGACGCGGCTAACAACGGCAACTGGTCGAAGCTGGCGAACGGCGGACTGGCTACCGACGTGGTGTACAAGCGCTACGCCGTGACGTTCCTCGAGAACCACGACACGGAGAAGCGCAGCGATGCCGACCAGGACCCGATACGCAAGGACACGCTGGCGGCAAACGCTTACATGATCGCCATGCCGGGCACGCCCTGCGTGTTCTACAAGCACTGGACCGACTGCAAGCAGGACATCAAGAACATGATTCTGGTGCGCTACATAGCCGGAATACACAACGAGAGCCGATGGTCGTGCACGGAGAACTCTGCAAAGCGCTACGTCGTAACCACAACGGGCAAGAACATGAGGCTGCGTGCGGCGGTGGGCACCACGGCGAACGCATACACACCCACCGACGACGGATGGGCACTGGCTGCCGAGGGCTACCACTGGCGCTACTTCCTGCCTACTTCTGCCGAGACAGTGTTCCCGTCGTTGCCGTCGGGCGAATACTACAACGATCCTACCGTCACGCTGCGCGCCATCTCTACAGCCAAGGACGCACAGATTGTCTACACAACTGACGGCTCCGACCCTACGGCGTCGAGCGCGAAGGCTACTAACGGCGCCAAGATAGCGCTGCCCGACGGCAAGTGCACGTTGAAGGCTGCGCTGCTCGTGAACGGCAAGGTGGGCACTATCGTGACACGCACATACAGCGTGCATAAGTTCGAGGCTTACAACATCGCCGTGTATGTAAACACCGACAACGTGGGCTGGACCAACTGCTACTTCTGGACATGGGGAGGCGACGAGACGCACGCGCCTGCCAACACCAAATGGCCGGGCGACAACGTGACGACACCGACGGAGAAGAACGGCAAGAAATGGTACAGCAAGCAATTCAAGATCAACACGCCGACCGACTACGTCAACTTCGTATTCGCAAAGTCGAGCTCGGTGCAGACCGCCGATGTAACGGGCATTAAGGCGAACGCTTACTTCGAGATACTGAACCAGAAGGACGCCGAGGGTCACTATCTCCTGAAGAACGTCACAGCCGACCAGCCCACCGCCATCGTAGACATCGCAGCCAACGCCGCCCCTGCCACCACAACCGTAGTGGCGACAGACGGCAGAACGGTGCGCCGCTTCGAGAGCGCCGTGCCGACAGCCGAAGCTGTGAGCGGACTCGCTGCGGGCATATACATAGTGAACGGCAAGAAGATTCTCGTGCGTTAAAGCCGTTACCTTAACAATAAAAACGGGAATATAGCGTTAAATAAGAAATTCTCCCACAACAATTAAAAGAATTTCTTATACAATGACATACATCAGACATCTACTCAAGGCGTACCCGGTATCGTGCTTCTATATCCTTATGATATGGATTCTGTGTTTCGCAACGATACCGAGTACGCCGCTCGACAACCTCACCTTGATAGACAAATGGGTACACATAGCCATGTACGGCGGCACTTGCGCCACTATATGGCTCGAATATCTGCGCCTTCACAACACGAAGCCACAGCCCGTAATGCGCATCGCATCGCCCGCAGACAAGCCGCAGCTGAGCTGGGCAAAGCTGTTCTGCCTCGCCTGGCTTGCGCCCATACTGATGAGCGGACTCATAGAGATTCTGCAGGAATACTGCACGGGCGGACGCCGCAGCGGCGACTGGCTCGACTTCGCAGCCAACTCAATCGGAGCGACTGTCGGTGCGGTCGCAGGCGTAGGAATGGTGATTCTAAAGAGACGCCACAGATTCTAAAGAGACGCCACATTATACATCTTTTTGTTTTTGCTTGTTTTTTATCATTCTATTCCTACAAATTGATGCTACAAGAACAAACACCAATTGAATGGCTATAAACACAGATATATCACATAAAGTATTGGATCTAAGTTTTGGAAAGTACATCAAAGTTATTCTGTCATAAAGGCACATATGAGAAAGGAGTAGAAGATTTTCAAATATTACATACCACACACTATGTAATGACCATCTGAATAATCTGATACGACTGATGACATAAATAAATAATGTATTTAAAGGGATTATTGTAGGTCCATATAGTACAAAACACAAAATAAGGACTTTTATGGAAAAGCTTAAAATAAATACCACTGCCATAATTGTACAAAATGAGACAAAGAAGCATTTTATAACGGGATCGACTTTATTTGTGGAATTGTTGCTCATAATTTATTTTTTAAGGATGAAATAAGTTTATGCGAAAAATTTAAACCAATGTCTTCATAACCTATTTTTTTGCGGGTTATACCATTCAACTGTTTGT
>ERZ1026882.900-NODE-900-length-13780-cov-4.169836_pt1 | contig 13780 bp, 8 predicted proteins | sample MGYA00380171_ERZ1026882 | MGnify/ENA primary metagenome ERZ1026882 (study PRJEB33269, sample SAMEA4719807) | human gut metagenome | biome: human-associated habitat; feature: organic feature; material: feces | place: Cameroon | collected 2013-10 ...
AGAGCGAGGGCATCGCTCAATCATCTAATTTGATGATTTTGCGACACCCCCTTTTTATTATACCTGACATCCAAAAGGATGTATAACTCTCTAAAAGCTCTAAAGAATCAGTTTCGCAGCTCCACAGATACCGGCATCATTTCCCAGTGTAGCAAGAACAAATTCCGTATCTTTGTTCGCAAAGAATGCTTTTTCCTTAAAATTCTTTTCAACATACTGAAGAAGTACTTCTCCTGCTTTCGAAACGCCTCCTCCAATTACAATTGCTGAAGGATCTGCAACAGCTGCAAGATTAGCCATCGCATGTCCAAGATATTTTCCAAATTCCTCTGCAATCTCTTTTGCCACTTCATCGCCTGCCTTAACGGCATCAAATACGGTCTTGGCGCTGACTTCCTGTCCTCTTAATACAGACGCTTTATCATCCTTAGCCAGACGAATATTGGCAAGTCTTGTAATACCTGTTGCAGATGCATACTGCTCCAGGCATCCTGTGTTGCCGCAGCCGCAGTGATCTGTCTCTTCATAATTCACACAAAGATGTCCGATCTCACCACCTGCACCATGTGCTCCTACCAATGGCTTACCATCAATAATAATTCCACCGCCGACTCCGGTTCCAAGTGTGACCATAATAATATTTTTGCGGCCCTTTCCTGCACCCAGCCACATCTCTCCAAGTGCAGCTACATTGGCATCATTCCCTATCTCTGCTTTCATACCGGAAAGTTCTTCCATCTCTCTTTTTACTTCTTTATATCCCCAGCCAAGGTTCGCTGTATTCTGAACAACTCCCTCCGAATCTACCGGTGCAGGAACTCCGACTCCGATTCCTTCCACTTCATCTTTCGGAATCTGCTTTTCCTCTAACTTTTCATTCAAAGCAGCGGCAATATCCGGAAGAACAGCTTCACCCTGATTCTCTGTGCGTGTCTTAATCTCCCATTTATCTACAATCTCTCCTTCGGTTGTAAACAAACCTAATTTTACAGTTGTTCCCCCGATATCTACTCCAAAGCAATATTTCATTTTCTGTATTTCTCCTATTTCTTTATTAAATTCTGCTGAACACGTTTGTACAGTTCCTGAGCTGCATTATATCCCATCTGTTTCTGTCTGTGGTTAACTGCTGCCGTCTCAACAATGATTGCAAGATTACGTCCAGGACGAATTGGCAGATGATGGCAAACCACTTTGTTACCAAGGAATTCTGTATATTCTTCTTCGAGACCGAGGCGGTCGTATTCTTTATTCTTATTCCACTCTTCCAGAGTGATAACAAGATCGATATTCTGTGTCTCTCTGACACTTAATACACCAAACAGAGCCTTGACGTCTACGATACCGATACCTCGCAGTTCGATAAAATGTCTCGTAATATCCGGTGCCGTTCCTACAAGTGTCTCATCACTGACTCTGCGGATTTCAACTACATCATCACTGACAAGACGGTGTCCACGTTTGATCAGCTCCAAAGCCGCCTCACTTTTACCGATTCCGCTTTCTCCCATGATCAGTACTCCGACACCATATACATCAACCAGCACACCATGGATAGAAATGCATGGTGCAAGTTCTACATTCAGCCAGCGGATAATCTCTGCTGTAAATTCTGATGTCTTCTTCTCTGTCTGGAACACTGGAATATTAGCCTTTTCTGCCATTTCAAGAAGCATTGTCTCCGGCGGAAGGTTTCTGCAGAAGATCAGACATGGAATCTTGTAAGAAAGCAGTGTTTCATAAATCTTTTTTTTCTTAACTTCATCTGTCATCTTCTCCAGGAATGTGTACTCCACATATCCTATGATCTGCACACGTTCGGAATCAAAATGTTCAAAGAATCCGGTAAGCTGCAAAGCCGGTCTGTTAATGTCTGGTATCTCAACTTCTTTTTCGGAAAGATCTACATCCGGTGTAAGATTTTTGAGATTCATTTTTTCAACGAGTGTTTTTAATTTTACTTTATTCGCCATATTCTTTTACCTCACACGTATTAAAAATCTGATAGCCCTATTATACCATACTTAAGTATCCTGGTGAAAAAATTTATACACTTCCTGCGCAGATTTTTCATTCATGGACGGCAGCTCTTTCAGATCATCCACTGTTGCATTCCGGATTGCTTCAATATTTTCAAAGCTCCGCATCAGGTCTTTTCTTCTTGCAGGTCCCACTCCCGGAATATCATCCAGTATCGAATGTACCTGTCCTTTACTTCTTAACTGTCTGTGGAATGTGATTGCGAACCGATGCGCCTCATCCTGTATTCTGGTGATCAGGCGAAAACATTCCGAATTACGGTCAATCGGTAATTCTACATTATTGAAATACAATCCTCTGGTTCTGTGATTATCGTCTTTTACCATTCCACACACAGGAATGTGCAGATTCAGCTTCTCCAGGACCTCCAATGCAATATTCACCTGTCCCCGGCCTCCGTCCATCATGATCAGATCCGGGAATGCCTGAAATCCGCCTGTCTCACTTTCATCCTGTCGTTCCCTTAATCCATGCTCGAATCTTCGGGTCAACACCTCATTCATACTTGCGTAGTCATCCGGTCCCTGTACACTTTTTATCTTAAATTTGCGATAATCATTACGCTTTGGCTTTCCATGCTCATAAACGACCATAGAACCAACCGAATCAAATCCGCTTGTATTAGAGATATCATAAGCCTCCATACGTATAATTCCGGTAAGTCCCAGTATTTTTTCCAGTTCCTTCACCGCTCCGATCGTTCTTCCTTCTTCACGCTTCAGACGTTCTTTGTCATTCTTTAATACCATCTGTGCATTCTTCTGCGCCAGCTCTACCAGCTTTTCTTTTGTCCCTTTCTTCGGTATACGAAGCCGTACTTTATGTTCCCTTCTGGTCGTCAGCCACTCCTCTATAATCTCCTGGTCTTCAATCTCTTCCGGCAACATTAACTCGGCCGGGATATACGGTGTTCCTGCATAAAATTGCTTGATAAAGCTTGACAGGATTTCGCTTTTTGTATCATTTTCCGCAATCTTCAGATAAAAATGATCCCGTCCGATCAATCTTCCTCCCCGGATAAAGAAGACTTGTACAACCGCGTCCTCACCTTCCGAAGCCATTGCAATAATATCCCTGTCGTCCCCTGCTGTATCTGTAATCTTCTGTTTCTGAGCGATCTTCTGAACGCTTGCAAGAAGTTCCCTGTATTCTATTGCTTTCTCGAATTCCAGATTTTCGGATGCATCCAGCATCTTTTCTTCCAGTTCTTTTAATATCGGATCATAATTTCCATTCAGGAATCTTACTACTTCATCAATAGATTTCCTGTACTCTTCTCTGGAAATGTAGCCCTGACACGGTGCATAACATTGATGGATATGATAATTGAGACACGGACGTTCTTTTCCGATATCTTTTGGGAGTGAACGATTGCAGCTTCGAATATGATAAAGCTTTCGTATCAGTTCAATGGTATCTTTTACTGCACCGGCACTGGTATATGGGCCAAAATATTTTGCCTTATCTTTCTTCATCCGCCTTGCCATCATTACACGCGGGAAAGGTTCATTTACAGTTACTTTTATAAATGGATACGTTTTGTCATCCATCAGCATCGTATTGTATTTTGGTCTGTGTTCTTTAATCAGATTACATTCCAGAACAAGCGCTTCCAATTCGGAATCCGTCACAATATATTCGAACCTGGAAATATGTGTCACCATCTGTTCTATCTTGGCTCCCTTATTCCTGCTGCTCTGAAAATACTGTCGGACACGGTTTTTAAGACTGATTGCTTTTCCGACATAAATGATCGCATCTTTTTCATCGTGCATAAGATATACACCTGGTTTTCCTGGCAGCTTTTTAAGTTCTTCCTGTATATTAAAATTTTCCATATATGTCACCTGTACATTTTCTTTTACTATTTTCTTACCCGTTGCTTATGAATGTTACACAGATTCTTTTACAATCAGAAACGAATAGTAGCTGGCATGCTCTGGTATATCTTCCAACCGTTTATATATCTGTTCATCTGCCATCCCACAATTTTCTATCATCTTTACATCCACATTTTTTTCTTTCAGGATTTCCCTTACCTCCGCTAATCTGGAAGCAGACTTCATCAGGACCTTCGTTCCCGGATATCTCAATGCGTTCCTTATATCATAGCTGGATGGAATCACATGAAGCTCATCTGCTCTGTCTGCCAGGCTTTCATTCAGTTTTGATGCAGCTGCGCAAAATGATGGAATCCCGTTTATAATTGATGTTTCATATCCTTTTTCCTTTATAATACGTTGAATATACATATAAGTCGAATAAATCGTTGGATCTCCCAATGTCAGATATGCTACATCTTTTCCCTTTTCCAGTTCCTCTATAATCCTTTTGGCAGCTTTCTCATAATTCTGATTCAGAATCTCTCTGTCCTTTGTCATCGGCGTATCCAGATCCAGATATTCTTTTTCTTCCATATTATCTACCATTCCTGCCGCAATTCTGTAACTGACCGCATGTTCCCTGCCCTTCGCAGGCACTGCTATTACCGGACATTTTTCTATCGTACGAACGGCCTTATATGTCATAAGTTCCGGATCACCTGGACCAACTCCGACTCCGAACAATCTTCCTTTCATGTTATATCTCCTCCAGAATAATCTTATCCTGCCTATTATATACCAGACAGATATAATTGAAAAGAAAAAAGATATGAAGCCGGCTCTTGCCATACTTCATATCTTTTGTTCTTTTTTATAGAATTCTATTCTTCATGAACAGATTCAGTTGCTGTTCCGACAGTTTTTTCTTCTGTCTTTTCTGATTTTTCCTGTACATCTGCGTTATGCGCATCATCCGTATCATCTGCCGGCTTCATCACAAATCCTTCACCCTCTACCGGGTTCATACCGATTCTTGCTTCTTCCTTCTTCGGTGCATCCGGATCAATTCCTTCTACTTCATGGAAAATCTCCATAAATTCTTTTCCGGTAATTGTCTCTTTTTCAATCAGGAATGCAGCAATTTTATCCAGCGCCTGTCTGTGATTTTTCAGAAGCTGTTTTGCCTCTTCGTAAGCATCTTTCAACATCTTCATAACTTCTTCGTCAATCTCTGATGCTGTCTGCTGTCCACAGTTGCTGACCGGACGTCCGTCCAGATAACGGTTCTGAATAGATTCCAGACCGATCAGTCCGAATTTCTCGCTCATACCATACTGTGTGATCATCGCTCTTGCTACGCTTGTTGCTTTCTCAATATCATTAGAAGCTCCTGTTGTAACCGTATCAAACACTACTTCTTCTGCCGCACGTCCTGCAAGCAGTCCAACTAACATTGCCTGAAGTTCTTTTTTGGTATTCAGGAATTTTTCTTCTTCCGGAGTCTGCATTACATAACCAAGTGCTCCCATTGTACGTGGAACGATTGTAATCTTCTGTACCGGCTCCGCATCTTTCTGCAATGCACTTACAAGCGCATGTCCGACTTCATGGTAAGAAACAATCCTTCGTTCTTCCTGGCTCATGATACGGTCTTTCTTTTCCTTACCTACAAGTACCACTTCTACCGCTTCAAATAAATCAGACTGACATACTGCATTTCTTCCATGCTTTACAGCATTAATTGCCGCTTCGTTGATCATATTTGCAAGATCAGAACCTACTGCTCCGGATGTCGCAAGTGCGATTTCCTCCAGATTGACTGTCTCATCCATCTTCACATCTTTAGAATGAACCTTCAGGACTTCTACACGTCCTTTCAGATCTGGTTTTTCAACAATGATACGTCTATCAAAACGTCCCGGTCTTAATAATGCAGGATCCAAAATCTCCGGTCTGTTGGTTGCAGCCAGAAGTACCAGTCCTTTATTGCTTTCAAATCCATCCATCTCTGCAAGCAGCTGATTCAGTGTCTGCTCACGCTCATCATTACCGCCCATCTGATTGTCTCGGCTTTTACCGATCGCATCAATCTCGTCGATGAAAATGATACATGGTGCCATCTGCTGTGCCTGCTTGAACAAATCACGCACTCTGGATGCTCCGACACCGACATACATTTCCACAAATGCCGAACCACTCAGTGAAAAGAACGGCACCTTTGCTTCTCCTGCTACTGCTTTCGCCAAAAGCGTCTTACCTGTTCCCGGAGGGCCGACCAACAGTGCTCCCTTCGGAAGCTTTGCACCGACACTCGTATATTTTCCCGGATTATGGAGAAAATCTACCACTTCCTGTAAAGATTCTTTCGCTTCATCCTGTCCGGCTACATCTTTAAATGTAACTCCGGTCTGCTTTTCCACATACATCTTGGCATTGCTCTTACCGATTCCCATCATGCCGCCGCCCTTTGACATACGCTTTGTCATCCAGATGATCATTCCGACAAAGAATGCAATTGGCAGGAATGTTAAGATCACGTTCATCGCTACTGCCGATGTAGTATCCGGAATCTCCTGCTTAAACTCCACGCCTGCTTTCTCCAGACGCTTTGTCAGGTCATCGTCATTCACCACTCCTGTGTAATATTCCTGTGCAACCCCGCTGTCCTTATCCTTTTTTGTAACAATCATGATTTTGTCACTCTGAATCTGTACTTTTCTGACCTCTCCGTCATCTACCATTTTCAGAAATTTATTATAGGTAATCTCTTTTGCAGAGGTCATTCCCTGAAACTGGAACAGTGCGATCACCAGGATCGATGTAATAACTGTGACCAGTAAAATAAACGATATACCCTGTTTATTATTCTTGTTATTCTTATTATTCTGGTTATCCATTTTAATCCTCCTGTATACCTAATTATTATATAGAGCGTCATGTTAGAAATCAATAAAAACATTATGAAAAGATTGTAAACTTCCTATGTGTTGTAGTATACTTGGAATGAAAATGCTTATGCCGCTTCCGGCGTATTTTTCTTTTCATTTTTATACCAAAGTATGACGGCAGATCTGCATACAGCAGTTTTACCGCATCAAAAATCAAATAAATTTTAAACGAGGGCATATACTTATGAAAATTGGATTCGATAACGAAAAATATTTAAAAATGCAGTCCGAACACATCCGTGAACGCATCGGTCAATTTGACAACAAACTTTATCTGGAATTTGGTGGTAAACTTTTTGATGATTATCATGCTTCCAGAGTTCTTCCCGGATTCCAGCCAGACAGCAAGCTTTGCATGTTAAGAGAACTTTCTGATCAAGCCGAGATCGTCATCGTCATCAGTGCCGAAGACATTGAAAAGAACAAGATCCGCGGTGATCTTGGTATCACCTATGATTCCGATGTACTTCGCCTGATGCAGATTTATCAGGGACTGGGGCTTTATGTCGGAAGCGTTGTTATTACCAAATATAACGCTCAGGAAAGTGCTGAATTATTCAAAAACCGCCTGGAAAAACTGGGTATCAAAGTGTACCGCCACTACCTGATCCCTGGCTACCCTACAAATGTACCATTTATTGTGAGTGACGACGGATATGGAAAAAATGATTATATTAAGACAAGTCGTCCGCTGGTCGTTGTAACTGCACCAGGACCTGGAAGCGGTAAAATGGCAGTCTGCCTGTCCCAGTTATATCACGAACACAAACACGGAATCAAAGCCGGATACGCCAAATTCGAAACATTCCCAATCTGGAATATCCCGTTGAAGCATCCGGTTAACCTCGCTTACGAGGCAGCAACAGCTGATCTGAATGATATCAATATGATTGATCCGTTCCATCTCGAAGCATATGGTGAGACAACCATCAACTATAATCGTGATGTAGAGATTTTCCCTGTATTAAATGCAATGTTCCAGCGCATCTACGGTGAAAGTCCTTATAAATCTCCAACCGATATGGGAGTGAATATGGCCGGAAACTGTATCTGCGACGACGATGCATGTCAGGAAGCTTCCCGTCAGGAGATTATCCGCAGATACTATGCATCCAGAAGAAGACTCTTGCTTGGTGCATGCTCTGAAGAAGAGACTTATAAATTAGAAATGTTAATGAATCAGGCAAATATTACGGTTCATGACAGACCGGTCGTCGATGCAGCATTGACAGAAGCCGAACGGACCAACGGACCTGCGGCAGCACTGGAACTCCCGGATGGATCAATCGTCACTGGAAAGACATCCGATCTTCTCGGTGCATGCTCTGCCCTGCTGTTAAATGCATTAAAAGAACTTGCAGGTATTGAACACGAGATTAAGATCATCTCACCACAGGCGATCGAACCAATCCAAAGTCTGAAGACCAAGTATCTGGGCAGCCGTAATCCACGTCTGCATACCGATGAAGTCCTCATTGCACTCTCCGTAAGTGCCGCAACCAGCAAAGACGCCAGACTTGCAATGGACCAGCTTCCAAAATTAAAAGGCTGTCAGGTTCATGTATCTGTCATGCCGGGGTCTGTAGACATCAAACAGTTCAAGCGTCTGTCTATTCAGGCAACTTTTGAAGCAAAATATGAAAAAAACTCTGTATTTTTTAATGACAAAGGTGTATAATCTTAAAGTATTTTTTTGAACACTTTATAACAGAGAAACTATTTTTGACTTAAGGAGGAAGTTATGGCAGTAAAATACGTATTCGTTACAGGCGGTGTAGTATCCGGATTAGGTAAAGGAATTACGGCTGCGTCCCTCGGACGTCTGTTGAAAGCCCGTGGTTACACAGTCACAATGCAGAAATTTGACCCATATATCAACATTGACCCTGGTACTATGAACCCTGTACAGCATGGTGAAGTATTTGTAACTGATGATGGTGCTGAGACCGACCTTGACCTTGGACATTATGAAAGATTCATCGATGAAAGTCTGAGCAAGAATTCAAATGTAACAACCGGTAAAATCTACTGGTCTGTTCTTCAGAAAGAACGCCGCGGAGATTTCGGCGGAGGAACGGTTCAGGTTATCCCACATATTACAAACGAGATCAAATCCCGTTTCTACCGCAACCCTGCTGCTGAGAATACGGAAATTGCCATTATTGAAGTCGGTGGAACTGTTGGTGACATCGAAAGCCAGCCTTTCCTGGAAGCCATTCGTCAGTTCCAGCATGAAAAAGGACGTGAAAATGTTATCCTGATCCATGTTACACTGATTCCATATCTGAAAGCTTCTCAGGAAATGAAGACCAAACCTACACAGGCAAGTGTAAAAGATCTTCAGGGAATGGGAATCCAGCCGGATATCCTGGTATGTCGTTCCGAATATCCGCTCGGTGTCGGAATCAAGGACAAGATTGCATTATTCTGTAATGTACCTGCTAACCATGTACTGCAGAACCTGGATGTAGAATATCTCTACGAAGCACCTCTTGCAATGGAAAAAGAGAACCTTGCAGGTGTCGTATGTGAATGTCTGCACCTTGACTGTCCGGAACCAGACTTAAAAGACTGGACAGAGATGGTTGACTACCTTAAGAATCCAAACACAGAAGTCACAGTTGCTCTGGTTGGTAAATATATCCAGCTTCATGACGCTTACATCAGCGTGGTAGAAGCCTTAAAACATGGTGGAATCTTCAGCCGTGCAACCGTAAATATCAAATGGATCGATTCCGAAACTGTTACTGCCGATAATGTAGATGAATTACTCGGTGATGTAAGTGGTATTCTGGTTCCGGGAGGATTCGGTACACGTGGAATTGACGGAAAACTCGAAGCAATCAAATATGCCCGTACACACAATGTACCTTTCTTAGGTCTGTGTCTCGGAATGCAGCTTTCTATCGTAGAATTTGCAAGAGATGTTCTTGGATATAACGATGCACACAGTGCTGAGCTTGATCCGAACACCACACATCCGGTTATCCATATCATGCCGGAACAGATCGGTATCGAAGACATCGGTGGAACTTTAAGACTGGGAGCTTATCCTTGTGTTCTTGATAAGACATCAAAAGCTTACGAAATGTATGGAACAGAGCAGATCAGCGAACGTCACCGTCATCGTTATGAAGTAAATAACGATTATCGTGATGCACTGACTTCTCACGGCATGAAGCTTTCCGGACTTTCACCAGACGGAAGAATCGTGGAAATGATCGAGATTCCTGAGCATCCTTGGTTCGTTGCCACTCAGGCTCATCCGGAATTAAAATCAAGACCGAACAGACCGCATCCATTGTTCAGAGGATTTATCGAAGCCGCTTTGAAATATCAGAACGACCATAAATAATATGATATAAAAAGGAAATCTGTTGCATGTTTATATATTGCAACAGATTTCCTTTTTTATCTGCATATACTATAGAGAAAATGACAGCTTCTCTGTATTTCTGATCTTATACCTTATATTTCTCTTATAAAGACCAGCTTACAGAACTTCCCTTTTCGTTCTTTTTCACCACAAGTTTATGATCTATCTGCTCCTTCAGTTCATTTACATGAGAAATAATTCCAATCAGTCTGTCCTTATCTGCAAGATCATTCAACACACGGATTGCCTGATCTCTCGATACATCATCCAAAGACCCGAATCCTTCATCAATAAACATTGTATCGAGATGGATTGCACCTGCTGTATTCTGGACAATATCAGAAAGTCCAAGTGCCATGGATAAAGCTGCCATGAAAGACTCTCCTCCCGATAATGTTTTTACATCTCTGACCGTATCTGTTGCCATATGATAAACATCCAGATCCAGTCCGGCCTGTCCCTGGCTACCCAGTTTTTCTACATCTCTGCATTGCAGAATAAACTCTCCTGATGTCATACGGACCAGTCTCTTATTCGCAGCACGTATGATCTGACGGAAATACTGCCTCTGAATATAGGTCTCAAAATCAAGCTTGGCACTTCCGCTCAGATTCCCATTTGCTGTCTTACTCAGATTTCCAACAATCTCATACTGCTTCTGAAGTCCACTGTTCTTTTCAAAATTACGTTTCAGATTGTCTCTTATCTCACGGTTTCTTTCATTGGTATTATGAAGTTTCATATATTCCTTACGGATTTCTTCCAGCTCTCCGGATGCATCTTTTATCTCCCGCGCAATCTGTTCCGTATCTTTTCTTTCTTTTCCCTCTAACTGTTGCTCAAGCAATGTCCTGTTCGCTTCCAGTTCCTGCAATTCTTTCTGATATGCCCCTGTCCATTGTTCTGCTTCTTCCAGTTCTCTCTCAGTCATACATTGACTATGATAGCTTTCTTCGTCCTCAAATCCCTGCTCTTTCATAATCTGTTTATAGGAACGTATCTTTTTCTGTACTTCTTCCTGTGATTGCACGACAGATGCTGACACGGTCTTCTGTCGTCCTTCCAGTTCCTTTTCTTTATTCTGTTTTTCCGTAAGACATCTTGTTACCGTCTCGTAATTATTTCTGACCAACTCAAGTTTCCCTGTTATCTCTCTCAGATGTTCTTCGGCTTCTTCCATCGTCTTGTATGGAAGCTTCTCCTCCATTGCCTGATACTCCGCCTCCAGCTTTGTATACATAAGTTTTGATTCCGTCAGACTCTGGCTGGTCTTTCGTTCTTTTTCTTCCAATTTTTCTATATGGTCCGCAATCTGTTCCTGATTCTCTTTTAACGTTCTACATCTTTCAAAAATTTCTTCCAGCTGTTTCAATCTTTTTTCTGTTTCCATAAGCGTACGCTTCAGGCTTTGTATCTTCTCTTTCCAGCCAATTCCAGTTATATCTTCCGCCTCATCCTTTATATTCTTTCGAAGTGTCAGACAGATTTCCTGTGCTGCCTGATATCCCGCAAGACATTTCCTGAATGCTTCTGTTTTTATATCTCTTATTTTTTCTTTCTTATCCCTTTCAGCTTTTGCAAGTTCCACTTCCGCCTGCGTCGGCGCCTCATCACTCAAGGCTGCAATCTGTGGATGTTCTCTGGAACCACAGACCGGACAAGGATGCCCATCTTCCAGATTCAAAGCAAGTATCCCCGCCTGTTCATTCAGGAACTTGTGATACTTCATTTCATATTCCGCCCAGGCATTTTCATAATTCTTCTGTTCCCTGTCCGCTTCCTTCTTTGCTCTTTCGCAGTCTTCTTTTAATTCTTCTTTTCTCTCTTCCTGATGGTCAAGCTCTTCGTAATGGCGTATCTGTTCTTCTATATGTTCTTTTTGATTCCTGCATTCATTTATGCATGTTTCTATCTTTTCATATTTCTTTAGAAATGTTAATATTTCTTTTTGATTATTTTGCAGGATTTCTTTCTTCTGTAGTATGGTTTCTGATTGATTAAGATAGTTTTTTATTTCTTTTGTAATTTTATCTAATTCTTCTTTTTTTGCATTCATACCTTGATACTGTAAAATTGCATCCTGTATCCGCACCTTTTTTTCTGTAAGTACTGTCTCTTTTTCCGTCTTTTCCCGGCCAGCTTCTTTCTGTTTGTCTGTTAATTCCTGCAGCTGCTTCCGGCATTCCTGTAATTCCTTTTGAAGACTACGTTCCTGTACTTCCAGTTCTGTCAGGCGCTTTTCTTCCTCCAGATACCTTTTTTCTTCTTGAAGTACACGTCCCGCCTTTTTACCTGTTTGTATCCGTCCTGTTAAAAGCTCATATTTCGCTTTTTCCGGCATTTTTTCTTCCAGTCGGCTCAATACCCGTTCATACGAATCAAAGAGCTGATTCAGCAGTTCTGCTTCCTTCAGCAGCCGGTTCTTATCTTCCAGTACTGTCTGCGCCCGGGAAGATTCTTTTTTGCATACTTTTTCCCACCGGCTTCCCTGATCGATGATCTCTTTCAAAATCACGGATATACGTTCTCTGTCCGGAATATCCTGACCGGCAATCACCTTCCACTGCTTTATAAGTTCTTTTTCTTCTGTACATTTTTCCAGCTGAGCTTCTTCCGGCCGCACACCTCCGTCCTTCTTATATGACGGATATTCTACTCTGGCCATCTCAAGTTTCATTTCCTGAAGATTTTGTTCCAGCTTCACATATAACTGTACAGCCTGTTTTTTCAGTTCTTCCTGTATCCTGTAATAAAACCGCGTCTGAAATATTCTGGAAAATATCTTTTTCCGTTCCCTGGACTCAGCCAGCAAAAGCTTGAGAAATTCTCCCTGTGCAATCATGGAAATCTGCGTAAACTGGTCTGCATCCAGTCCGATAATCTCGGAAATCTTCTGATCTGTCTCTCTTTTCTTTCCTTTGAATATGCTGCCGTCCGGCAATGTCAGTTCTACCTTCGGAGTTTCTTTCACATATCTCGGCGACCCGTCTGCATATCTTCTTTTCCCAAGTCGTAGATATTCCGGGTTTCTTCGTATCTTATATTCTTTCTTTTGATACAAAAAAGTGTACTCTACATAAGTATCCGTTTCTTCTCCCGCATACTGGCTTCGCATCATATTTCCATCTCTGGTTCCTCCGCTGGTCCTGTCATACAATGCATAAGTAATCGCATCAAAGATCGTCGTCTTACCCGCACCTGTATCTCCTGTAATCAGAAACAGACCATTCGGAATCTCCGTAAAATCAATCTCTGTTTTACCGGCATATGATCCGAATGCCGACATAATTAGCTTTACCGGTCTCATCTACTCAACTCCCTTCGCCTTATCAAAGATTTCTTTCATGATCGTCTCTTCTTCCCAATTCATCTCTCTTCCCTGCATCTCCTTATAGAATTCTGCAAAAGAAGTAAAAGGATCTTTCATGACCAGTTCTTCATCCATTTCTTTTAATTTTGTTCTTGTCCGCTGATTATCCACCCGGATCTCCAGTATATGGGAAAATATCCGTTCCAGCTGCTCTTTCGGCTTATACGGATCGATTTCATCTGTCAGTGTCTGTCTCTTATACACATCTCCGAGCCCACGAGAC
>ERZ1026882.902-NODE-902-length-13775-cov-6.430758_pt1 | contig 13775 bp, 8 predicted proteins | sample MGYA00380171_ERZ1026882 | MGnify/ENA primary metagenome ERZ1026882 (study PRJEB33269, sample SAMEA4719807) | human gut metagenome | biome: human-associated habitat; feature: organic feature; material: feces | place: Cameroon | collected 2013-10 ...
AGACTTTATCATCTGATTGCGAGGCAAAGGTACGGCGAAATCCGATACTGACCAAGAAAATAACCCCGCGGTTATTTCGAGGGTTATAAAGTTATAACGAGGGTTATTTCTGAGCCGTTTTCAAGCAATTTTTTCGTCGATTCCCAACAGATTTCTGAAGCAAACCACCACATGGGTCATCGCAATATAAGGTTCTTTCTTCACGTTTCCCATCGGAGCATATCCCCATTTATCGAATGGTTTCATATAGCAATCCGAGTTGCTGATCTGCTTCAAGTCACCCTGCGTCAGCTTCACTCTGAATGCTCCCGGGTGAATCGTATCTATCCAGTTACAGAAACCCTTGTAGTCATTCTCTCCTATCAAATGCAAATCTACGGCTACTCTGAACACGGCAATCCAGTGGCGCTGAATCTTGAATATGTACTTGCCTGATTCATCTACAGACTCCATCAGCTGGTCGATGGCATAAGCAAACTCCTGCTCAGATATATGCTTGGGGTTCAATTCGCCTTTCTTGGCTTTCATATACTTACCAAACTCATCTATGTCCTGAGCATGTGCCACCACACGTTCTATCTGTTCTTCTAAATCAAGATGATGCTTGCGGCTGCATTCCATCAGTAAATGTTTGCAGAACATCGCCTCTTTATATTCATGGGTATCATTCATTACATCAACGATCAGGTTAACCATACCCATGGCTTCTTTTTGATAGCCCGGCTGGTTGACAAAGTTCTTGGCTCCCTCATCATCAGGAGCCCACTGGTTGCTTTTTGGTTTTTGTTCTTCTTCTTTCATATTATTATGGTTTTTAAGTATATGCAAAAGCCCCGCCTAGCGAGAGCGTTTTACTCTGCTAGGCGGGGCTTGCGTTCCTTATTGTTATGTTGTTACTCTTTCGGGAAAGACTATTATAAAAGCCCTGCCGGCTTTCACAAGCTGGCAGGGATAATTATAAGTAAAGATGTAATATGAAGGAGGCATATTCACATATACCTGCTATCAATAGGCTCTAATCCATCAAATATCTTTTGTGCAGCTATTCGCTATTCTGATTTCACTTAGAAAATCATCTTATAGTCCTTACAGCTACCATCTGTCAATTCTATGTGTATGATTTGAATGCCTGTGGCTATGCTCGCCTTTAAACACCTTGAACCATTTCCCTGTACCCTGCTGATGATTCTGCCATTCAGGTCTATGACCTTGACACTCTTGAGCAGGCCGCAGGCAGATTGCACGAGGACAGAAGAACCTTCCTGAACAATACTGATGCGCTGATCAGTATCGACAGATGTCACATCTGTACTTCCATAACGGCTTCTGATAACAAATCTGCCTAACGAGGTCTCGGCATCCGCAATAATGAGAGGAGAATCGAGTGAATAATCGGCACCCGAAAGCATATCATGGAGAACATATCTGCTCATATCAACACCCTGAATAGGTTTTACCTCGATACGGATGCTATCCTTTTGCGACAGATAGATTCCTAAAGATGTAGCGCCAGTCATCGGAAGGATATCGTAAGCCTGACTCTGCTGAATACCAAATACCTTCAAAGGTGACTTCACTTCACTATCCAGAAGAGTTGGAACCAATACAGAGTTCTTGGAAGAAGAACCGTCAGAAACATCATAAGCAGTTTCTGAATTCTCCATCACCAGCATAGCTGCTGATTTGCTTCGCGTCTTCAGGCTTTCCACACACACTTTCAGTCCCTTGGCTTCAGCAGGTTTACTTTCCTCAGTAGCCTTCTTGCTTCCACCTATCATTTCTGGGGTGAGCAGCAGGGTGATTTCCGTACTCGGCTTATCATTTGTGGTAACATAGAATGCCTGCATTGGGGCGATGGTGGTGGCGTTGCCCGTAGAAGCTACCTTGCTTACAGTTTGCTCTTCCATGCCTCCCGATTCATTCTCTACTTCCACCTTCACACTGCTCACGTTCCCATTCGCCTCCAGGAACTTCTGGATATTCAGTCGGCTCATGAATGGGTTGCCCAGCAAGAAGGTCTGCGTAGGAATATCCGATTTCAGCGTAATCTGATACTCGCTCTGCCCCACGAACACCGTGCGGTTCTCCGTCACTTCCTTGCCTTCCGACAAATACTTATATTCCATCGTCAAGTCGCCCGGAAAATCCCGTTCGTAGATGAAGCGGTTTATCTTATTTGCATCTTTCGTCACTGTTTCACTAGCCACTTTCTCCTGATCGTAATCCACGAAGTAACTATATTCTTTATGCGCCTTAGGCAGGCGGATACTGAACTTATTGGTAGCCGGCAGATTGCCGTTGTCTATCCACATAGAGAAGCCTTCACCCATGCCGTACTCCTTCGCCACGGCATTGAAGTTGTGCGACCAGGTGGCCTCGTTCACGTCGAGCGTTTCATCCTTCAAGCCTGCATTCCCCTTGCTATCTAGCGAATAAATCTTACCCGGATGCGCAGCCGCCCAGAGGCGCTGGTAGATGCTCGGGTTGAAGCGCTGTTCCTTCCAGTTTTCTTCGTTCAGATCCTCGAAGTATTTCGCCTTCGTGGTGTCGGCAGGCATAAACATATCGCCCGTGTACATCTGCTTGAGCGGTGCACTCAGCAGATAGTAATGGTTCGGCTTCTGCTCCAGTTCTACCCATGCCTTGCGATAGTTGAGCGAAGGCACGTTATCCACCGCCGAACGGGGTTCGAAGAAGATGTCCTTGCAGCAGTAGTCGGCTGGCTTCACTGGCGTGCCCAGCACTGGGAAGTTATCGGCATCCGACGAGATGATGGCGTTGGTGCAGCAGTAAGGCGAACCGTCGCTCCAGTTGTCCCATTTGTTCCATTCATTGGTAGATGCACTCGGAAGCCATCGGGTCTGTAATGGATGAACCTGATATACTACAGAAGAGAGTGGCGTCCAGCTGCCGTCGAAGAAGGTGAGCTGATATTCGCCCGGCTCCTTGGTGGTGTAGGTATATTGGATATTGTTCTTGGTGTCTGATGTAGAATGCAGAGATACGATGCCATTATCTCCCGCATTCTTATCACCGAAGTAAAGATGATAATCTACTCCGGTCAATCCGGTAGCAGTTACGACAATCTTATCTCCTACGCATACATTGTTGACAACGATATCGTTTACACGATCTACGCACGAGTTGTTGTCCTTACAGTCAGGAATACCATCATTATCAATATCACCACGTGTCACGAGTCCGTAGAATTTCTGCACATCCAATGCGCCTACAATTTTGGCTAAAGTAAATCGCACCTCGTCATACGCTTTCTTTGGCTGAAGGAAGAGGATATTCTTATCGCCATAACCCGCTACTTTAGCGGAAATCACCTTCCAGTCGGTAAATTTATCTCCCGTAGAATTACCGTCTTTGAAGGTTTCTACCGTTAGCCAGTCTCCTACGTTTACGGCTGCAAGGAAAGTCTTGTTGTCAATGACAATTCCCAACTGATGATGATAGTCGAGTGTTCTACCCATCTTTACGGCGAATGTTTGACCAACTCCCAGACTTACCGTATTGGCAACCGCCATATAGGTATTCAAGTCATCATCCACCAGATAACCTAAGTTATCATCTACAGTAGCCACACTCACCGCTCCGCCAAATTTGGTTTCATTAGCATTGATGGTAGTATGTGAAAGATTATGCGACATCACCAGACTGCTACATGCAAGTGGCGAAGAACAGTCGTCGGAAGCCTCCTCGATAAAGGCATAGTAGATACGGAGTTTAGAAACGCCCAGATTGACTGCACCCGAATACCAGAGTTGGAACTCGTCCATCTGGGTTGGCTTTCCATTCTTGTCAATGGAAGGCACCTCGATGGAATATCTCACTTTCTGCACTTTCTCTGAACCTATCAGGTCGGCACTGATGGCATTGTTCTCGTCTATCAGATGGCGATATATTTCCTCGCCGTCATGATAGCATCTTATATGCAAGAACTCCAGTGCATGCAGGTTCAGCACCGTTCCCGTGGCTTCTACCACGAATCCGATGCGCTTAGGCTTCGCTCGATTCACGGCATCTTCCTGTTTCTCGTTCGGATATCTGCCGGCAGCATCATATATCAGACTATCCTCCTCTATTCTTTTGATACCGATGATGCCCAGGTTGTTGCCCAGGTTGAGACCGCTGATGTATTCTGCATACGAAGTATCATCCTTGTTGAGAATATTCTGAGGATTTTGGAGATCGGAAATGGAAATCAGCGAACCTGAGGTAGCGTGCTTGTCGGTGGAGAGAGCATAGACGGCTTTTCCAGGATCGTTGGCAAGCGGTTTGCCGCACAGCGTTTCACCCTTTCCGAATACACCTACGGTAATGGTGGTTTCATCATAACATCCGTCCTGAGCCGTGGCCCTGAAGGTATATTTACCAGGTTCCAGATTGGTAACTTGACCATCAGAGGTAACCTTTACTGGTGTGGTGGCAAGAATATCGTTATTTTTCAAATCCCATGCATTCACCAGCTTCCATGTTACGCTTACTTTCGGATTAGAACGGAGAGTAAACGAAGTCTGCGACCCGCAGATGTTGCTGCTGATGGTAGGATTGATCTGGCAGCGGTGGGATACATCCGGCGGCAGCTTCACAAATCCATAGTGAATACCCATACCACCCACAACTTTTAAACCAAGCACAGTAAGGAATCTGATTTCACAACCCGAGAAAGGGACCTTTGCCTTGACGCTTACAGTACCGTCAGCTAACTTACCCAACGAGAGATTGAGAATCTGAGCCGAAATGGTTTCTTTCTGGACCTGTTTTCCATTATGGTCGAAGAGTATCAATTCTATCCACGGTCCAACCGTCAGATTCAGCACATCTAACGCTTTATATTTAAAGCCTGTCTCCATACCTGCCTCGAAAGTTTCGGCATTGGGATTTTTATTATTCTTCATCATGAACTTGGCACCACCCTGGTAGGCTACGTCCAGAATCGGGGTGATGGTGGCATAGTCGTCCAAATCGTCATTGGTCATCTTGTCTACTTCCGATTGTACGAACGGCAAAGGAATTAAGATTGCCGGGTTCCATCCCTGCATCTTGCTGAGTGCGATATCGGTCTGACCCTGACTATAGTTGTTGAAATTCTTTATACCTCCATCAGTAATCGTAAACTCAGTAGGCTCTCCCACGAAGGCATACCTTATTTCCATCAGGTTGGCAACATCAGCCTGAACACCGCCCGAGCAGTCGAGAGTGATTTCATCGAAGAGCCAATCACTCTGAGCTGTAAGCATGATACTGACATTGTCGGTTCCAGGAATCTGAAGCAGTTTCAGGGTAACACCCGAACCATCCTGACCTTCCCTTACCGCCTTCACACCCTGCAATACGCCATCACGATAGAAACCGATAGAGTAAGTCTTGATGACATCAAGAGTAAGCAAGCTGCTACCCGAACCTGCCACAACTGCATATCCTGCCACAGTGCCCTTGCTGTAATAATTATCCATGTCTCTGACACTCACGATAGGGTTTACGGTTACGCCCGCCTTAACTATGGATTTTATCTCGGCATAGTTGTCGAGTGAATCGTCGGTAAGGGCGCCCAGATTCTTGGTCCAGCTGCCTACGCCTACCACACCAATCAATTTGTTAATGGTGCACGATTCGCCAGTAAGGGCACGGCGGTTGCGCAGCTCACGGAATGTCATGTTGTAATATTTGGGGTCATTGTTGAACTCCACAAAATGGTCTTGGTGCTTGTCGGCTGGCAGATCATCCCAGTTGTTGGTCCAGATGGGTTTCTTGCAGTTCTTGAACGAGTCTCTAACGGCAGCACTCTCGAAATAGGGACTGGTGTTATCATCCTGAGGTTGTGCCGCCTGGATAGAGGCGGGCACAACCATCAGGAATGCCAACAAAAATGATATGAAAGTTTTATATATAAAATGCAGTTTCATTGTCTGTTTGATTTTAAAACATAGCATAACGTCTTGATAATTCTCTTGATCTTATTCGAGCAAATGTCTGGAGTCTGTAAGTGTCTTTTGCTCATCGTATGTGAAGACATATTTATGGTTTCGTCTCAGATAGAAGAGGTTGCTGACTCCATCTACCACGATAACGCCCGTGGCTGCTTCAGAAGACATCATATCCTTTGCCTTTATCTTATAGTTGTGGGCGTAAGGATAGGCTTTAAGGCCTATTCTCACGGCAAGATGGGTCTTGCCTGGCAGCACAAATGCCTTGAGAACCACTTCGTTGCCTTCACCTGGGAAGGGGGCATAGGCAATGGCGGTATAGGAGCCTCCCTTTTCTGAATACTTTTTGATAGGTACACTGCCCTGCTTAAAACCGTCGTAGCTGGTAAGAGGCATCTGGGTAAGCACGGTGTCGGCAAGTAGGCAATACCATTGCGTCTGCGCTGTAATGCTGTAATAGGCATGAGTGATATGAACCTCCACTTCTGCCATGCCTCTATAGAGTGTTCCTACAAGTGGCGTAGGGGTGTTGTTTCCCAGATTTTCTTTCTGGTAATCAGCAGAAGAGATGATTGGATTTTGGGTATCATCCCCCTGCTGGTAGAGGGTGCCATAGAAGAGCTGCGGCACCGTGATGAGCTGGCGGCTCAAGCAATCTACATTATTTAGTGTGAGAACTATTTTTTTTAGATAGTCAAGCCAGTTGTTGGGGGTGTCGGTTTTGTCATCATCGACCAGGTAACTCGCAAACGTGGCCTTGAACTCCTGAAATGTAGTACCTCTCTTGATATTGAGCATATCATTGGTTATCACTTTGTTTTCCTCATACTGCGGATAGGGCGATTTCTCCTGGCTATTGTAAGCGAGGGCAATAATGCGATATTCGTAGCCCCTGCTGATGCCGAATTTGCCCTTTACCACATAGTGCTTGTGGGGCTTTCCCGAAAGATAATCGTCTTCCTTGCCGTCTTCTAACGTGGGTTTCCCGTTAATCACCCTGTCGTTGGTAGGGTCGTACTCGAAGCCCTGGATATCGTTGACTGCAGCATCATAGGTTGCAGTTTTTTCTCCATTGTTCTGAACTCTTCGTCGAAAAGCTATCAGCCTTACGGCATCGACGTTGTCGGTCTCGGTATATCCGTCGTCCTCGCCTATTGTGCCCGACGAGGAAGAGGATCCTGCACCAGGAGGAGCTACACGGGTGTTTCTGCCATCTTGCTTGGCATTGCCATCGCTGCCGCTTAATCCGCCCAGAGTGATGGTGATGGGAACAGTCGTAATTTCATCTTCGTTTTCCGAAGGCTGATTCATGCCTGCATCTCCATTGCTGCCATCTGGATAAGGTGGCAGATCGGCATCGCTGCTGCATCCCGCGGCTAGTGCGAGGAGGAAGCAAACCCCTACCGCCATGCCTGTCCTGATGGCGTTCATCTTGATGGAGCTTATCTTATAGATGCTAAATCTTGATTTCTGCATATTCTATTTCCGTTTTTATGCTGTTTTGTAACGTTTATTCTGTTTCAAATTCATGTCTTTTTTCGAAGGCTGGTTCTATCTCAATGTTCACTTCGGTCATCACCGGCTCGTAATACTCCTTCAGGTCGTATGGCTGGTTCACGGTCTTGCTCTTGGCTCCCAGGCAATACAGGTGGTTTGCCTCGATGGGGAATTTGAACTTGTCGCCAGTGGTTGTAGATTTCCTGATGTTGTCGTACCTGTGGTGCGTGCCATCCGTGTAATGCAGATAGAAGGTGGTCTCGTTCTCTGCCGAGTTCTTGCTTTTCTGCATTTTTCCCTCTGGTGTAGGCATCATGAAGTTGCTTATCATGTAGCTGTTTGCCTTCCATCCTTTCTGGGAGTCTTCAGCTCGCTTGAATATGTTCTCTGTAGCATCTACGGTCCATCCGTTTGAGGTGGTGAGGTCGATGGTGCCCAACGTCTGATAAGTCAACGATTCAGCATCTGCTGGTGCCTGCTTCTGCCATATCAGCGTTTCGGTGGTGATGCCGGTGGCTACAACGGATAGAGAGGTGGGCGTGAAGGGAACGGGGCTCACGTCTCCTGCTGCATTCGACTCCACCTGTGCCGGGATGTTTTCTACGTAAATCATCAGACCAGCCACGTTACGGCTGGCGGTCAGCGTGCGATGGAAGTATTTCGTCTCTTCCGTTACGAGCACGGGGGTATTCTCGTCTTGCAGGATGCCACTAAACAGCTCTGTGGTATTGAGGATACCGAGTTTGGCACTGTTGTTTTTTGCCTCCTCGGTGAGGGCGATTCTTGCGTCCTCCAGTTTCGTTTCGTTTTTAGTGAATTTGGGTTCTGTAAGTACTTTCGTCGTTGCGTATTTATCATCTCTTCCTATGGCTAGAAACTGGTAGTAGTAGCCGTTCTGCAGATAGGGTTCGAAGGTGTATAGATGCTGCTCGGGCATGTTCTGGTGCTCGGCAGAATAGTAGGGTTCTCTATTGTTGAATGCGTCAACGGAATAGTAACCATTCTTGGCTGCTTCCGTTTCAATAGGGGTGCAATAGGTATATGCTTCTTCGGGGGTGCCCTTCTTTTCTTCGGGGCATCTGAAGACGTAGATCCTCATATCATTCACCTGCTGTGCTCCATCCCATGTATCAAGTTCTCGTGAGCCGGTAACGACACCTGCGCTTACACCCACTCTCATGTCCAACTTCACGGCATGCGATCCGTCGGCGAGGGTATCAGGCGCATCATTGCTTGCGCTGCAGCTCATTAGGAGACTGGCTGCGAGGATTATATTTAAACTGTTTTTTATAGATTTTCTCATCATATTCGCCTATTCGATTTGAATGGGAATTACGTATAAAATGAATAATAAATTAAATATTGTGATGTTGGGATAGTAAGGGATGCGAGTGCCCATAGCGGGCACTGTGCATCCCTTGGATATATTTTTCTTAATACTGCCTATATTATGAGCACGTAGTAAGATTAATCACCCAACTCCATCTTGTGGATAACCTCCCAGTTGTCGTTCACCTTCAAGATGAGGTTCTGAGATTTGGTCAAGTCTTCTGGCTCGTCCTTACCTGGATCTGGAGTTGGTTTTGGATCTGGTTTTGGATCTGGAGTTGGATTACTTGGATCTGGAGTTGTTGTTGTACCAGTTGAAGTCTTCACACCCAAGTTGTACATGTGGTTACGAACCACGTTGAAGATAGAAGCATCTGCGTCTGTAACTCCATTTGCTGCAACCTTATTTAAATCTGATTCTGGGATAGAAACGGTCCAGTGCTTGATGATGTTGCCATCAGCATCCAAGAGCTGAAGCTCCATGGTGCTCTTACCCTCTGTGTATTTAAATGGAATGACGAAGTTGCTTCCGAATACAGAACCCTTCACAACCTGAGTCTTTACATTATCAGGGCGCTTCCAGCTGGCATCTTGAGCATTCAGCACACCATCACCGTTTTCATCAAGTTGAGGGAACCATGTCTTCAAATCGATAGAGTAGAGCACATAACCTGCCTCGTTGTTATTGAACTTTGCATCTGAAGCAAGTGGTGCATCTGTTGATGTAGAACCATTAACATAATACTGGATAGTGCTGCCAGTTGTTGTGAATGAGCTGTTGAAGTTGTCGAAAGTCAACTTATCATTCTTATCTCTTACTACGAGACGAAGGGTTGCGGCAGTTTTTTCACCAACTTTGGCTGGGATGTTACTGAAATAACCGAAGCTACCAGCTACCTGACGATGCAAGGTTACTGCTACGCCATTCTTCTCACCAGAAGTAAAGTTGGTAATATTCTTATCAACTCCGATTTTAAGATCTGCATCACCTGCAAATACTTCCTCTGCATCTTTTTTGCCTTCCTTCAAGGTTGCAGTAATGTCACTGTAAGGACCAGTAAGGGCAGTTTCACTTGTTACATCCAAAGAATAATTGTAGTCACTACCATCGCTGTAACCTACAGCCATAACCTTGTAGTTACCTGCCTCCAGTCTTTCTGTTCCCTTGTAAGTAAGAGTATACTGGCGGCCATGATTGTCATAAGGATTACTCTTCTCTTTCCAGTTCAACTTTTCGTCTTTGACAATAGCCTTTGTTGCGGAGTTGTAAATCAACACGCGAACATTCTGGATAGTCTGCAAAGCCTCTGAAGAATACAATGGGCGACCTGCACGTGTGCTCAAGCCATCACCGCTACTTGCTACCTGCAATACAATCTGCTGTACTGCCTCATTCTGACCCTCTGTGCTAACCACAGCGTCGTCACTGCTACATGCGCTGAACAGCAAACTGCTTGCTGCAAACGCAAAAAACATACCTTTTTTCATAAATTATAAATTTAAAAATTGAGTATAAATTAATTATCAATCCAATATCATACCGTGAATTTCCTCCCAGTTGTCATTCACCTTCATATAGATGGTGAAGCGATTGCGGTCGGAATCGTACACATATCTCAGCACCGTAATCTTGTTGCGCTCCATGCTTACCTCCACGTCATCAGGTGACAACACAGATGAATTGCCGCCTTCGCCACTATTCTTATAGAAATTGACATCCACCACTGACTCTTCCTTCTGGAAAGAAGGAGCCAGGAAAATAGAGGTCTTGGTCTTGGCGCCAGCTTTAATTTCCGATTCTTGAAAGACGCTGGTCTCTTCAGAATATTGGAAACTTGGATTTACTATTCCATAGAGATCGCTTACTTCAGTATCCATCACATTATACCCGGCAGGAAGATTCTCTGTCCATATAACCAGTTTTCCCTTGGTGCGCTCCATCTCGCTGGTATAGCAATAATGGTTTTCATCATAGACGAGGGTATCGCAAGCCTGATAAACATCATCGCCCTGACTGTGCTCCGAATCTAGCAACAGCTCGTTTTTATCCAGATTGAGTTCGCCTCGCTTCTTCATACCTCCCCATACCGTAAAGACGTATTTTCCGAAAGGCATGTCGGGGTCGAAGCTTACAGGATAAGTTAATCCATCACCCTCTACTCCGAAACTTTTTTCTTCTACGATAACCTGCTGTGTGCCGTCGTCGTTGAGTCGGCTCAGACGATAGGAAAGAGACGGAACGAATGACCTAAATGGCTGATTCTCATCTCGTTTCTCTTCGGGTGCAGTCTGGTCGACATTGAAATAATTCTTGTCTTTCACCTCGATGTTGATACGCAGAGGAGGACATTGGTCCAGATTTTCACGGACGCACGAGGTGAATGACATAGCCAGTGCCATGCCATATATGATAACTTTTAATCTTGTCATACGCTGTAATTTATTCTGTGATCTTTTCAGCCACATCCATCTTGCCTTCTTTCTCGAGTAGGATGGCAAGATTGTTGGCAGCAATCTTCGACATAGGGTAATATTTCAAAGTCGTCTCATACACCTGCTTCTGCTTTTCTGCGCTCTCTGCAATCTGTGCCACATGCAGGAACTCATCTTCGCTGAAGGCATCTGGGCGGAGCTCGTACATCTGCAGCATTTCTTCATCGGTGGTGAAGTTCTTGATGATGTATGTGTAGGTGTATTCCACGCTACGGCTCTTCTGCAGATACTTCTTCTTGATGCTGTTCCAGATAGGCAGGCGGCGGATATAGCGCTCCTGCACATCATCGTTGAAGTTGGCATATCGGGTCAGGATGTTCTTCACCAACGTGCTGTCGGCATCGCCGGCGGCCACCATCGCATTCAATACTGGCTGCCATCCTTCAGGGCGTGAACCGATACGGGCTATCTTCTTCACCTTGTCGCCATTCTCTATGTGCGCAAGTAGCCACTTCAGGGCTGAGTTGGCACGGTTGCGGGAAAGTGGGGTATTAAACTTCAGCGGGCCGTCGGCTGACGCCAGACCATAGATGCCCAAAGAAGTGAGGGTAGCGAGGCTGTCGCTGAGCACTGGAGCTATATCGCTCAACATGTGGTCGAGCTCTGCCTGGTTGTTGTTCATCTTGAGATTGATATCATATTTATTGATAGCAAACTCAAGTCGTGCCACGCCCTTTCCTTCTCTTATCTTCGGCTTGATCTCGAAGGTATGCTTCATCCAGTTGAGGTGCAATTGCTTCTTGATTTCCGGACGGAACACATCGGCTATCTTGGTATGGCTGATGGCACGGCATTCGCCGCATCCGTCGGCAGAAGCCACTGCCACGAGGCTTCCCTTATGGAAGTTGGCAGGCAGGGTGATGGTGTCGTTATATAATACGGACAAATCTACTTTCGTGTTCGTAACTCTCTGTGCAATAGAATCGTATGGGTCAGCAATACTATCGAGTACCCATTTACGTTCCATCTTCTTTCTGTAGATAGGCGCATCCAGCACTATAGGCTTGTATTTAGCCACTATGCTGTCGCTGTCTGTCAATACGGGTATTACGAAGAGACGGCTTCTCTTCGAGAAATAATGCTTCGGGATATGAACCTGAAGGTTGAGTGCAGCCTGATTGCTGCTATCTGGCAGGAGCATAAAGGAGTCGGGAGTACATGTAATCTTTTTATCACTTACTATGTTCTGTTTGCTGCATGAAGACATAACCGTCAGAAGAGCCAAGCCTACACCTGCAATAGCCAGATATACTATTTTGAGTTTCATTCTATCATCCATAATGTTTCTTTGTAATTAACTGATGCACTTTTTTTTAAAAGATATAGACTAATGATAGTGCAGCCTTGGTAGGACCGATATAGTTCTCGTTCTTCTTTTTCTGGCACTTGATGCAGGGCAAGTTAGGGCTTTGCTTGTACCAGAGGTGAGCGTATCCCACACCGATGGCTGCCTCCAGGTTCCAGTGAGGGGAAAGAATCCAGTCGTAACCGTATGTTACGCCTCCGCCAGCCAAGTAGCCATCGTAGAGCTTGCTGCCAAAACCTCCGTAGAATTGAGCACCATGCAGGTGGATACCTACAAAATGTCCTTCGTACTTTTCGCACAGCCAGTATTTCATTTCTGGCTGCACCAAGAGAAGGTGCATCTTCTTGTCTTCCCTGAATGTCCAGGGGTTGTATGCAACATCTGCTTCCAGGGTTACCTGGTTGCTGATTGCCTTTTCTACGCCCAGATTGAGTGTGGTTGTCGCCCAGTAGAGTCCGTTCGTCTTCAGAGCGAAATCTTGTGAGTAACCTGCTGTTTTATTTCCCAAAATAACAAACAGCAAAACTGCTATCTTTTTCATTTGTCACTTACTATATTAGTATTTATCCGAAATTTTACTGTTGCATTGTTGTCAAGAAATATAAAACATCGTTTTTAAGCAATATAAAACATCGTTTTTAAGCAATATAGAACATCGTTTTTAAGCAATATAGAACATTGTTTTTAAGCAATATAAAACATTGTTTTTAAGCAATATAAAACATTGTTTTTAAGCAATATAAAACATTTTTGTTAACCAAATATAAACCTATTATGACTTATCAAATGGTCCTCAACATTATGTCAACTAATCCCCTTGTATATTACTTGGAGACTGATTTCTGGTTGCAAAAGTATATAATTTCATGTAGATTCTGCAAATTACCCCCCCCCGATTTAACTATACTTTAACACAAACAAACGTATTTTTAGTTAAATACCTGTTAAATTGAGGTAACGAGTGGATATGTGCCGGATGTTATCACAGAAGCAGTAGGTAGTGAACCTACTTATCAGATGGCGGTAGAGGAAGTGGCTAGTCCTTTTTCTTTTCCCTCACGCTTGGCGGTATCTATCGAATATTTCTTATTTATTTACAAGAGATAGCAATCTGAAAGATTAAGGGGGGATGATGATACCTGGCGGATATCCCCCCAAAAGTGACTCAGTGACTCAGTGACTCAGTTTATTTCCGACCCCCTATTGGGGTTGTT
>ERZ1026882.905-NODE-905-length-13758-cov-5.395607_pt1 | contig 13758 bp, 12 predicted proteins | sample MGYA00380171_ERZ1026882 | MGnify/ENA primary metagenome ERZ1026882 (study PRJEB33269, sample SAMEA4719807) | human gut metagenome | biome: human-associated habitat; feature: organic feature; material: feces | place: Cameroon | collected 2013-10 ...
CATATCTGCGACAGCAATATGAATGGCAGTTACGAGCGAGAAGTAATTTCAAGACGCGAGGAGAAACGTTTAGTGTAGCCTTGGCAATCCTGCCTATCAAGTAACTTTACCACTCAAACAACACTCGTTTGCTACGCACGTAGCCCTCTTTAACAACATTCATACCCCATATATTGGTAAAAAGTATTTGCATTTAGCGAAGAATAAATTTTCTTGCTATTCAAAATCTAATTTACTTGCACATTTACAATGTTGTACAAGTATGCTCAATCTACAATTGAGTACAAAACTGCACCAAACAATTTATATATAATAAACTCTATTTTTGAAACTCATCAACAAATGCTTTGCCAACCGCAAGAGCTTTCAATTCCGGTTGCTCAATACCTGCTTCAGCGTAGCGTTTTTCAGCTACTTCGGCAACTTCCAAAGCTTTTTGAGCCAATTCCGGATTTGCTGCAAAAATTTTCAAATCATTTTCTAAATTATCAACCTTGATAGTTGAACGATCTGCGGGATTTTCAGGAATCTCCTTAATTTCTTTTGGCTGTACTTCTGGAGAACTCTGAGCATTTGCCTCTACAGCATCTGTTTTGACTTGTTCAACTTTGATAGGTTGTTGTGGAATGCTAGGACCTTGTGTGTTTTTAGGAATTTCGTTCATAGTCATTTCCTCTTTCTTTCTCGGGATTGCGATTGTGCAATTTTACATACTCTATATCTCGTTTGTTGCTTTAAAACACAAACAAAAATTTTTTTGCTAGTTTGAAATAAAAAAATTACAAAAATTAATAATCTTCTAAAACAAACCAATTTATGCTATATTAAAAGTACGGAACAGATATAGTATATAAAACTTATATAAACTATACAACATAAAAGAAAGTATTGCAACCATGAATTTTGCTAATCTTTTTAGTAATATAAACTCTAGAGAAGTCATCAAACATCTTCCTGATGCTGTGTTCGTAACCGATTTAGATGGGAGAACCGTCTGGGTAAATGACAAGGCGTCTGTTATTTTTGAAGCTAAAATCGACAATATCAAAGGACATTATCTTGATGAATTCATAGTAAACGGAGTGACAACTGCCGAAAAATCGTATTCTAAAAAGACCGCAATCGTAACAGGAGCCTATACAGCCGATGGCAAAGAGATTTACGTCGAATTAAACGCCAAAAGATACATTGAGCAATATTTCATAACAGTTCGCGACGTTACCGCCATGACAAATGTTTTAGCCATCGCTGAAAAAACAGGTCGACTTAACAAAGAAAAAAACGTTATGCTTGTAAAGCTTTCAAATGAGTTTAAATCCCCAATTCAGTCAATCTTAGGGTTTTCACAAGCTTTACTGGACGGCATGGGTGGTGAATTTTCTGAAAAACAAACAAAATACATCAAAATTATTAACAAAAATTCAGCTGAACTTTTGCATTTTATGGATAAATTTTTGGAATTTTCACAAGCAGAATCTTCTCTTTTCCAATACGAAATCAAGCCTTTTGACTTATTAAACACAATTCAAACAGTTGTAAAAAATAACGAAAATATTTTATCTGCAAAAAATTTGATCTTAAATATTGATGCCGATGAATTCAACAAACAGGCAATATACAACGACGAAAATGTTATCAAATTAATCTTGCAAAATGTGCTTGAAACTTCAATAAAACTTACTGATGCAGGATTTATTACAATAAAAATTGACAATCCTGAAATTGATATTGTAGAACGCAGTGGTGCAAAACTTGTGCCAAACGCAACAAAACAGTCTTATACAAGAATTCTTATTTCTGACACAGGAATGGGGCTTGCAGAAGGCGAACTTAATGGAATTTTTGAACCTTACACACAAATTGAACAAGGTAGAAAGAAAACTATTTTGCGCTCTTTCGCACTTGGCACAGCCAACACAATTCTAAAACGAATGGGCGGAGCAATAAATATTCAATCAATCATTATGCAGGGCACAACTTTTGAGATAATTTTACCAATAGAAAAAACAAACTAAACTTTGAAAAACAGAGGAATAAAATGAGCAACGTAATTTTAAAAAATGTCACTAAAATTTATGACAAAAAAAAAGTTATAGATAACATTGATTTGATGATTAATGATAAAGAATTTGTCGTTTTAGTCGGAGCATCGGGCTGTGGAAAATCGACGCTTTTGAGAATGATTGCGGGGCTTGAAGATATTACTTCTGGAGAAATTTATATCGGCGACAAAAAAGTAAATGACGTACACCCAAAAGATCGTGATATCGCTTTTGTTTTCCAAAGTTATGCACTATACCCACACATGACAGTTCGAGAAAATATTGCTTTTGGTTTAAAAATGCGAAAGGTAGACAAGGCAACTATTGAAAAAAAAGTTCAAGAAGCTGCTGAAATCTTAGATTTGGGAGAATATTTGGACAGAAAACCGAAACAATTATCAGGCGGACAAAGACAACGCGTGGCACTTGGTCGTGCTATTGTGAGAAATCCAAAAGTTTTTTTGATGGACGAACCGCTTTCAAACCTTGATGCAAAGTTGCGTGTACAAATGCGTTCAGAAATCAAAAAATTACACGAAAAGCTCCAAACAACATTCATTTACGTAACTCATGATCAAACAGAAGCTTTGACAATGGGAGATAGAGTTGTAGTTTTAGATAAAGGAAAAATCCAGCAATGTGCAAGTCCAGAAGAAATTTATAATAACCCGTCAAACACTTTTGTAGCCGGTTTTGTAGGATCTCCACAGATGAATTTCATTGATAGCAAGGATTTCCCAAACCAAGGAAAAGACAATGTAATTCTTGGAATTCGTCCTGAAAAAATGGTTTGCGGCGGAGATATAAAATTAACTGTTGATGTGGAAATTACAGAACTTTTAGGAAGCGAAAAAATTGCATATTTCAACATTGGCGATAAAAAATGCTCCGCAAAACTTCCGGCAGACTATAACTTAGAAAAAACACTTGAATTAAGCATAAACCCAAGCGACATCTACTATTTCGACAAAGAAACAGGTGTTAGAGTATAAAAACAGGTGAGTTTGTGAGCATTCAATCGCAAGCGTACACGGCTATTTGAACATATCTCTAAACATTTGTTGTGATGTTTTGCCTCCTTTATCAACAGAATACCAGGTCGGCTGCAATTTATACATTTTGCCGTCTGAAACAGTAAAGAACGAAAATAAGTCATAAACTAATTTATCCTTTTTGTGCTAAAATTCTTCTATGGCAGAAGGACAGATTTATAAAATTCATTCAGATTTTTACTACGTTGATGACGGAAATTCCTACCACGAATGCAAAATCAGAGAAGTTCTAAAAAAGCAGCGTGAAAGAATTCTTGTAGGCGATTTCGTAGAGTTTGAAAATGGCGTTATCAAAAACATTTTACAACGCAAAAACTTTATCAAACGTCCTAGCGTCGCAAATATCGACCAGATAATTATTGTTTCTGCTCTGAAAGAACCCGAACTTGACCTTCACCAGCTCAACCGCTATATTGCACTTGCAAAATATTACGACATTGAAACTGTTTTATGTTTTAACAAAGACGATTTAAAATGGGATAAGCATTTTAGGGAAAAGATAAAAAAAATCTATGAACCCCTTGGCTACAAAATCGCTTACACATCTGCAACCGAGCATAACGGAATTAAAAATTTCGAAAAACTTTTAGATGGTAAAACAAGCGTTTTATGCGGAAATTCCGGAGTTGGCAAATCTAGTCTTGTAAACGCTATCAACCCAAATCTTAACCTTCGCACAAAACAAGTTAGCGAAAAAACTCAACGAGGAACTCACACAACTCGTCATTGCGAAATCATCAAACTAAATGATACTTCCAGAATTGTGGATACACCGGGATTTAGCAACGCAAGATTTGACTTTTTACTACCTGCTGATGTAGATTTACTTTTCCCTGACATTGCAAAATTCAGAGATGAGTGCAAATACTCAGATTGCCTACACATAAACGAAGACGGCTGTAATGTTTTGACCAATATTGAAAAAATCGACCCGACGAGATATGAAAGTTACCTTACCTTCGTCGACGAAGCGAAAGAATATAAAGAACGAGTCAAATATGAAGGTAAAAAACAAGAACACGCCAAAAAACTTGTTCACAACCGTCAAATTGCAAAAATTAGCGAAAAGAAACGCCAAAGTGCTCGAAATACACTAAAACAACAGATTTATAAAGAGATAGATAGTATTAGTGAGTAGTGAGTTGAGAATAGTGAATAGTCGTTATACTTTAAAATAGAAATATAACCTCTTTGCCTAAAAGCACCACTCACAACTCACTATTCACCACTCACCCAAAAGAAAGGTACACCCAATGAAAATGAACGAATATATAGACCTTGTAAACAAAAAAATTGACGAATTCATGCCAATTTGTTATCCGCAAAAGATTTTTAAATCAATGAAATACACTGTTACACTCCCAGGGAAAAGGCTTCGCCCTGTGATGTGCCTTGAAACTTGCAGAATGTTTGGCGGAAATATTGAAGATGCAATTCCGACAGCTTGTGCAATTGAGATGCTGCACTCACAAACACTTATCCACGACGATTTACCATGTATGGATAACGACATGTATAGACGCGGACAACTTACAAACCACATGGTTTTCGGAGAAGCTCACGCCGTACTTGCCGGAGACGCTCTTTTGACTTTTGCTCCACAAACAATTTTGAAAAACTCAAAAAATCTCGGAGCTGAAAAATTAATTAAAATTATGGAAGAATATTTTCAGGCTGCAGGTGCTTATGGTGTAATCGCAGGCCAAGTTGTCGATATTGAGAGCGAAAAATTAATGCAAGCTTTTGAATATGGAAAAGACGACGAACAGTTGCCTGAAATTTTGGATTATATCCACACCCACAAGACTGCAGACTTGTTTAAACTTGCTTTGAGAACAGGAGCAATCATTGCCGATGCGACAGAGAAACAGATTGAAGATATTACAAAATTCGGTCAAATATTAGGAGTAGCTTTTCAAATTGCCGATGATATTTTAGATGAAACTTCGACTTTTGAAGAAATGGGAAAAACCATGGGCAAAGACAAAGAAGAAGGAAAGCTTACTTATACAAGCCTTTACGGGCTAGAAAAAGCTAAAAAGGATTTGAATAACTTAATCAATAAATGCTATGAAATTTTGGCTAAAAACAATTTGAAATCAGAAGTTTTCGAACAGATTTTGGAAAAAATCAGGATAAAATAAATTTAAAAATGTATGGCGAGGTACTTACCCCGCCATCATGAATTGTTAATAAGTATACAAACCTACTAATATTTAAATATTGAACGACCTGTTGTTCCTACAACTTATACCTCAACACAGAATTACTTCCTTGAGAAGAAACAAACAACAAATCGCCTTTTACATGCAAACCGTAAGGCTTTTGAATGTTTGAAACCTGTACAGACACAACCCCGGTCGGTGAAATTTTTACAACATTATTACTGTTGTAATTTGAAACATAAATATTTCCGACATCATCACTGGCAAGTGCAATTGGTCCATTTATACGAGAATCTTTTACATAAACAATACGTTTTTCGTCAGGTGTAATTTTGTAAACCATATTGTCAGAAAAGCAAGCTACATAAAGATTTCCCTTACTATCAGTCGTAACTCCCGTCGGACTTGTAATATTATTGTACATTCCGTTTGTTTCAGGAATTTTTGGAGCCTCAACTGCAGAATTTACTTTTGCCTCTTCGGCTTTAATGGTTTGCATATCCGCACCCATTGACGTTGCAACGGATTGCGCTTTTGTATAAACCGCACTTTCAGGTGGAATTAGTGACAAATAAGCCTTTGCCTTCGCTGTTTGTCCAAGCTTATTGCTTAGTTGAGCTGCTTTGTAAACAGATTCGTAATCATTTGGATTGCGTACAATTATTTGCTTAAACACCGCAAGTGCTGCATCATCTTGCTTTAAATACTCCAAAATTGTCCCGAGATTATAATAGGCATCAATATAATTCGGATCAAGCTCGATGGCTTGCCTAAAAGATGCCATTGCCCTGTCGTATTGCCCGATTTTGTAATAGTCAACACCTTGATTATATTGAAGTTTTGCCTCGGTCGAAGGTTCATAATACTCGTCAAAATCAGCAAATGCGCAGAGGCATGTACTTGTCAAGATTAACAAAGTTATTAGCAGTTTTTTCATTTTCACTGTTGAACCTCCTTAAAATTTTTGATAAATGCCCTCTCTCAACGGAGAGGGCATTATTTTTTCAACTTATGAATTATTAGATAATTTCTTCTAATTTTTCAATCACTTTTCTATTTTTTTCTGCAAATTCATGCCCACGAGCTTCAATTGCCAACTTCAAGATATTTGCAAGATTAATCGCATTCAATTCCTTGTAGTTGTTCGGCAATCTCAAGCTCCAGTTTGCATCACCTGCTGTTCCTGGACGGTTGTATACGTCATAAATATTAAAATAATCAGTAAAGAAAATTTGAATATTTTCTGCCTTAGACGCAAACAGTTCAACCAATTTAGTTTGTGCTAAAAAGTCTGCATCATCTGTTAAACGAACGATGATATCATCTTTGTTTTCAGCTTCTGCAAACAAGTCATCAACAAGGTTTTTAGCATGCAAATAGCCAACGTGACTGTGAATATTTTCGTTAGCCCACATTTTAATCGGCTCGTTGTCATGAGTTCCAACCATTGCCCAACAACGATTATCAATATTGCAGCATCTGTAAGGATCTTTCGGCTTGTCAGCTTCTACAAACTGAGTAAGTTTCATACCTTGCAAACCAAATTCTTTCATAACCGCAGCAACAGGATTTGTCAAAGTTCCCAAGTCCTCGCAAACAATTGCATCTTTGTTCAAACCTTCTTCTTTTGCAGCGGCAATAACGATTTTTTCGATTAGTCTGCCATAAGCCTTAATTTGGTCTTTGCTAAGTGTTTTTACACGTTTTTCTTTGTCTGCTGTTAATTCAGTATCTAAATCTTCCAATTTTGCAATCGCATATTTTGCAAGTTCCGGGTGCTCAGGAGATGAATACAATCTGCCTGCACCTTGTTCAATTTTCGGCTTTTTACCTTGTTTGTAAACCCAAGGATCAATCAAGCCTACAATGTGGTCGATACGGACACCACCAGGGTTTTCTCTAAACATTTTTTTGTATAAATTCTTTAATAATTGTCCGCCTTCATCTAATGAACCGTCAGCGTTATACATTCTATCAGGATCCATTACCGGAAATCCCCAAGCCTGACCGTCTTTTGAGAAATAATCAGGTGGACAGCCCAAACACCAGCCTTTTAAGAACAAAGACTGATATGCCCAACAATCACGGTCTGAAAAAGCAACTTGTCTATCCGCAATCATTTTAATATCATGTTTTTTGGCGAATTTACGAGTTTCTTCGTTTTGTTTGCTTATAACAAATTGAACGAACTTGTAAGCTTCAATTACATCTGCATATTTTGTTTCGATTTCTTTAATTCTATCACCAAACTGCATTCTTTCTTCGTTAGATTGAGGATTGAACAAGTTTTTGTCAGTTTCTGACTTCCACATAGGCCAGTAATCGTTACCATGTTCAACAGACAATGCTTCGTACAAACTATCTTTATCTAACCAAAAATCATTTTCTTTTTTGAAATGCTCAAATTCTTTGACAAGTTTTTTGTCAGGTTTAGCCTTAAAATTGTTCCATGCTTCTTGAAGAGCTTCATTTTGTCTTTTATATATATATGAATAAGCTGTTTTATTTGTATCTTTATTTGGATTAGAAGCTACAATATCGTTATATGTTTCTTCTGATAAGATCATACCCCAAGCCTTTGTTGTCAACTCTTTCAGGTTGATAAATAACGGGTTATCAGAAAAAATAGTACCTGTATACGGTGAAGAATCACAAGACTTCGTTTTTCCTGCAGGTCCGAGCTGAATTGCATCAAACAAACCTGATGCATATTCAATAAATTCCTTACCGGCATCTGAATTTATACTGCCAAAACCGGTGTTTTGCCCTTCAACAGGCGGGAAACTTCCATTATGCATAATAAATGCAAGATTTTTTTTGCCCAAAACTTTGAGAGCTTTTCTAATTGTTTTTTTAGCTCCATCAGTAAAAACGTTTGATTTGTGTTCTAATGTACAAGTCATGCTTACCCCTTCTTAAATAACATATCTCTCTATCCTGCGCATTTCCGCGCAAAAAGATATTACCATGACAGATGTTTTTTTTCAAGGAAACAAAAAGTAGTTCTTTAGAATTAGTTAAAATTAATTAATAATTAGTAATAAAGTATTGACAAAAATTGGGAAATACTATAAAATAAGAGTACAAAAAGATTTCGGAAAAAAGTTTTTATGCATATCCACGATTTTAAATGGACGAGATTAATATAAAGAGAGATAAGAGCGTAAAACATTTTGAGAAATCAGAAAGTTTTACAAAAAAGAAAGGTGAAAAGATTATGACAAAAAGATTCGGTTTCACACTTGCAGAAGTGTTGATTACATTAGGTATCATCGGTGTTGTAGCTGCAATGACAATGCCTACATTGATGAACTCAACTCAAGGTGCTCAATATAAAGCAGCTTACAAAAAAGCTTTATCAGCAATTTCTCAAGGTGTAACATTGAACGTAGCACTAGACGGTGGAAGCTTTGCTGATACAGTTGCGGGTACTGCTGGTGTGACAACAAAACCTACTTCTGGTGATTCTGTTGCAAGTATTTTAAATTCAAGAATGAATATTGTAAAAGCTTCTACTGCTACAGGTAATGGGTACACAAATTTCCCTGGAAAAGTTAAATCAAAAGTTTGTGTTCAAACTGATGGAAAAAATGAAACCATTAAAGTTTGTGGCAGGGATGATACCCCAGTAGAAAGAGAAGTAGCACCAGATACATTTTTGTTCTTTAATGATGGTTCAATGTTTTCATTCAAAGCTGCTGACGCTGTTAGTTGTACAGAAGATACTAATGTTTCAGGTCATAAACAATGTGTTGGCGTAATTGACGTAAACGGAACAAAAGGACCAAACAAATTAGTTACTTGTGATGGAAAAACAGATTATAGTGCAACTGTTGCAGATTGTAAGGTATCAAGTCCTACTGATATTTATCCGGTAGTATTCTACGATCAAACAATTTTACCGGCAACAGATGCAGCAAGAGCTGTATTGTACGGCAAATAGAAAGCATAGAATTAGTCAAGCTAATTCAAAAACATGTAATAGAGACTCGGTTTTCACTGAGTCTCTATTTGTTTTATATAAAAACTAACCTCTCGAAAGGTCGAAGTTCTTCGCAAACTGCTGTAAGCATTACAAATTTGGGAGAGGGGGCGAAATCCAAAACATTCCATAAAGAAAACCTGATTTCAAAAGCGAAATCAGGTAAAAATTTGTAGGGGAAAAATAAATTGGAGTTAAAATGTTAGATTAAATGTAAAGCTTGTTTGTTTGCCATTGCGATGAAATTCATCTGGGCAAATAAAAGTTCTGAGCGATCTTCAAATGGCTGATTATTGTTGACTGTAACTTGATTTTCATAAATGTTTTTAAGTTTGTCATCAATTTTTTTCAAATTTGCTACTGCCATTTTATGCCTCTCATTCTTCTTATTAAGTGCTTGTGTATATATAAAGTATATACAACTTCTTAAATTTCACAAACTAATTAGTTTGTTACATTTCTTTACAAAGCTTTTAAAAAGGCAATATTTCCACGTTTTTTGTTTTTATAATTGTATAGGGAAAAATAGGATAATTATGCTCGACAACGATTTGACTAAAAAACAACAAATACCTCAATTTCAGGCAATGTCACAAGCTCAAGCAGCCGGTATTACAAACCAAAACCAGCAGAGCATGCAGGCTAATCCTGAGTTGTTGAAGCAAAATATTCAAGATTCGTACGTTGGTGGCAGAGTTGCCGAAACAGCTGACGATCCAAAGGGAATGCTTGCTACAGGCGCAATTGCAGTACCTACCTGGTTCGCGATTTCTCAGGGTATGGATTATTACAACAAAAAATGTCGTGGCGATTTTAATGATACAGTCCTTCACAAAATAGGTAAATTTGGTGATGACATTGCAGATTTCACAACACAAAACAAGTTTGCGAAATCATCTTTTGGGCAATCAATTGCAAGTGGCTATAATAGTGTAAAAAAATTCATAAAAAATAATATTGTTGGGAAATCAAAAATTTTACAAGCTTTTGCATATACACCATCCCGTCCAGAACTTGGCATAGTTCTGGACCAATATATGAGTATGTCAGGAATCTTAATGCAAGATTATGGACAACCTGGCGAAAAATTTACTGATGCATTAAAACACGTTGAAGACCTTGATTGTTATGGTGCAACACCAGATGAAATCAAAAAATTTAAAAACGCAATTTCTAATGCAACAACCAAAGAAGCTCGTGCAGAAATTCTTCAAAATGCAGAGGTTGAAACAATTTTGAAAAATTCAAGAAAGAATTTAACCCCTGCACAAATTACGCAAAAAATTGCGGATTTCAAAGCTTTGACACCTGAAGCTAAACTCGCAAAACTAAAAGACATGAAAGCTTTTGAATGGGGCTTCAAAGATTTTGCGACTTATGAAAAAATTGTAAGAGAACACCACAAATATCTGCCTGAAATACTAGAAGCAACAAACAATGCTAATAAAAATATGTTAGCAAGAATTTGGGGTTCTAATTCTAGTATGGCTGGTAAAATTAAAAAATTCTTATTTGGCCGAGAAGTACACACAACAGAATTTGCGAATAAATTTGCGGCATCACTTGGGAATTATGATCCCGCAGAAAACCCAGAACTTCATAAAGTTGTAAAAAAACTTGGATTAGACAAAAAATTACCTAAAACAGCTTTTGGGAAAGGGCTATTGAAATACTCTAATATGATCCTTGAAGGTGCGACAAACCGAGTTGCTGGAGGAAAACTTGTTGCGATTATGCAAGCCGGATATTTGGCTGACGTAATTTATAAAACGGTTAAAACAGAAGGTGGCGGCGGAGAAAAATTCAAGTCATTTATGGAACGTTTCACAGAAATGATTTCATTCTTCGTTTGTATGCCATTTGCGCTTAAACTAATGCACCACATTGGTGGTTTGCAATACATTGGTATGGATAAGCAAAAACTAGATGCATACAGAAAAGCTTTAAAACTCCACAACGAAACAGCTATGGCTGGTGGATTTAAAGATAAAGCAGCTTGGAAGGCTTCTCGTAACAACTTGAAAACATTGCGTAATGCTGGAATTAAAAATCCATTTACAAAATTGTTAAAAAGTATCGGACGTACTGTAACAGTTGGCTTGGAACAAATTAGACCTTACGACAAAAAGGCAGTTGTTAGAAACGGAGTATTCGACAAAATTAAAGACCTGTTCAGACACCCTAAATTCGGAATGAAACAGATGGCTGGGTATCCAATGAGAATTATTTTGGGTATGATGATTTTGCTTCCAATGTTCAACAAGATTGCCGTAAAAGGATCTCACTTGTTGTTCGGCAAACCTAAAAAGTCTATCCTTGACGAAGGTAAGGAAGAAGAAGCTGCAAAAAAACAAGCCGAAGCTCTTCAAGCACAACAACTTCAACAAATGCAACAGGCTCAACAGCAAGCTCAGCAACAAACAACAACACAAACAAGTCAAAATACACGAACAATAACCGGTCAACAGAGTCCATCAAACTTGTTGAACAGATATAAAAAACAACCTCAAAATGGTGCACAAAACACAACAACAACGACAACAACAACAAACACAGTAAATAACACTCCGGCAAATAAGCCGACAGAACCTGTTAGAACATATATTCCATCTCCACAAGGCGTTGTCGTAAATAATCAAACGGACACCTCAGCAGCGGACGCAGCAATGATGCGCGCAAATAATGCAGAAAAAATCGCCTTGCAAACTTTGAAGATGAATTAGTTATGTAAAATTTTTCAATTGGATTGTTTTCCAATATTTCATTCAATATTGGTGTAATTTGGGTTTGCTACTTTAACGTAACAGTCACTCCGGACTACGATCCGGAGTCTATTAATAGTAGATTCTGAATAAGACGAAAATCGACGCTACACGCTTGATTTTCAGTCTTTTCAGAATGACAATAAATATTTACCCACCCTCTTTACTCTATTTAGCTGATTTTATTAAGATTTATTAATAATTTCTTAAAACTTATGCTATAATAATGACAAAGATGAAATTATAATTAATCTTTTATTGTAAGTGAGGTAGAAATGGCAGGTATTGTAAATTTATTATCACAAATGTTTGTTCCGCAAACAACACAGGTCGTAACTCCGACAAGAAGTGCATCAAGCAATCCATATAGCAACAATCCGTTTGTAAGTTACAATGGTCACAGCTTGAATGCTTATGCCAAAAACGCACCTGTTCGAGGGGGATACTTTGCCGGCTATTACAACGGGAAACAAAACATCGTCGGTCAAAGATTGTTTATTGAAGTGTAGAATTAAGAGGCAAAGTCTGTATCATTAAGATACTAGGTTACTAAGGCACTAAGGGCGTTACAAAATAATTACGAAGTCGTCATTCTTGTATGTGTTAAGTAATTCGTTGACAAAATAGACTATCTCGTAATATTGTTTACCCATCTAAATCTTCCCTAACCGAGGGAAGACTTATGTTTTGTATAAATTGAAATTCATAAATTGCTGCTATACAGGATTATAAACAGAGATAGTTGCAAGGTATAGCTTCTCTCCCTCAATTAGGGAGAGAATGAGAGTGGGTAGTTGATTAAAATTTTTGTCAACGAATTACTTAACACATACAAGAATGACACATTTTAATAGACACATCAAATCAAATCCAAAATACTCAAACCTAAATTCCGATTTCATATTCCCCCTCTGTACAATATCCAAATTTTATTGTATATTATACATAGGGAGAAGTGTATGAAACAGTTTATTAAAAACCAAAAGGTTACTTACAATCTAATGTCTTTCACAGGTTTTAAGGCTTTGTTAATCTTTAACTTGTTAACCGAGGGACCAAAATCTTATGATGAAGTTTGTGACTATATTTTTAATCACCCGTATTTGAGAGAAAAAATCTCTGTTGATACTTTTCGCGTTTATATGAATACTCTCAAACGTCTTGGCTGCGATATTAAGAGAATTAAGGGCGATGACAAAATATCTCGATACTACATTACGGAACACCCGTTTGAGCTTCGATTGAACGAAGAAGAACAGCAAAGTATTATTAAGGTTTATAAAAATATTCACAAAGATCTTGATATATCCGCTCTTTTAGCTATGGATAATTTTTTTATCAAACTTTCAAAATATATTAACGATTCAGAATTTTTGGCTAATTTGAGAAAATATTCACCACTCAGAGGCATCGACAAAGAGATTTTGAAAAACTTAATCGAATGTTGCGCTCGAAAAGATCAGATTGTGATTACATATAACTCTCCTAACTCAGGCGAAAAACAAATCGAGATTATCGCTGACAATATTACAATTTCGAACGGTAAAGTTTACCTGTATGGCGTCGGTTTTGAATATATGCAATATGGAAGCTTTCTTGTAAACAGGATTTTAAGAATTGATGAAATTAAACTTAACCCAACAATTCCAAATAACTTGAAAGTTCTTAAAATCAAATATGAATTGACTTTAGAGGCTTTAGAAAACTTTGAACCGGCTAAAAACCTGTCTCTTATACACATCTGACGCTGCCGAC